>Ga0256405_10003343_pt1 | contig 33335 bp, 35 predicted proteins | sample RumenRJG_02DNA_FD_189096 | JGI IMG/M metagenome (GOLD analysis project Ga0256405, IMG submission 189096) | Bovine rumen microbial communities from Lethbridge, Alberta, Canada - RJG_02 | ecosystem: Host-associated > Mammals > Digestive system > Stomach > Rumen | place: Canada: Alberta...
TTACAATTTATTAGCGAACGAAGTGCAGGTCGGGGAGTTTCTTTGCGCCCCGTTTCTTTGCGGTCAAAGAAATGGGGCATATTTATTTTAGATATTAAAAAATATTATCTGATACCGATAATATTGTTTATGTATACATTTTTATCTTTTTAAGTTATAATCTTGACAGTTATAATTATTATTTTTGGAAAGGTTATATTTTTATGAATAAAAGTCAGTCAACGGGGTTATATGTAATACTTGCCATTATTGTTGCGGTGTTTTTGTCCACAATATTTATGACGGGCCCTGTTACAAATACATCGGAAATTTCATACACAAAATTTTTAACAATGCTTGAAAATAAAGAGTTTTCAAAAATTGAAAAATATGACGATATGATTATTGCCGTTCCGACTGTTCAGCCAAAACAGGATAAAAAACAGCAGGAAAATGTTAATACAAATTCTCCGTTCCTTTTGCCTGATAACACAAACGGTCAGGCTCCGTTGTTCCAGTATAAAGTACAAATTCCGTCAAAAGACGAAACGCTTATGGAAAAACTCAACGAATCAGGTGCGGATATTACGGTTAAAAAAGCACAGGAATCAGGACAACTGCTTGGTAATATCGGAACACTTTTAATCGTTTTGTTTGCAATAATTTCGCTTGGTTTGATGATAAAAGCCATTCAGGCAGGCGGTTCTCAGGCAATGTCGTTTGGCAAAAGCAAAGCAAAAATGCTTTTAGACTCCAAGGTCAAAACAACATTTAAAGATGTTGCAGGCATTGATGAGGAGAAAAAAGAACTTGAAGAAATAGTAGATTTCCTCAAAAACGGCGAAAAATATATGAAACTTGGAGCAAAGATACCTAAGGGAGTCCTGCTTGTCGGCCCTCCGGGGACAGGTAAAACCCTTATGGCAAAAGCCGTTGCAGGAGAAGCAAATGTCCCGTTCTTCTCAATTTCGGGTTCAGATTTTGTTGAAATGTTTGTCGGTGTCGGTGCAAGCCGTGTTCGTGATTTGTTTGAACAGGCTAAAAAACATCAGCCGTGTATTATATTCATAGATGAAATTGATGCCGTCGGACGTCAGCGTGGTGCAGGTCTTGGAGGCGGTCATGATGAAAGAGAACAAACATTAAACCAACTGCTTGTTGAGATGGACGGGTTTGATGCCAATACCAATATCATTGTTATTGCGGCTACAAACAGACCTGATATTTTAGACAACGCACTTTTGCGCCCCGGTCGTTTTGACAGACAAATTTATATCAATGCGCCTGATGTTAAAGGCAGAGAACAAATTTTAGAGGTTCATGCAAAGAATAAAAAATTAGATTCCGATGTTGATTTGAAAATTCTTGCAAAACGCACCCCCGGGTTTACGGGTGCTGATTTGCAGAACTTGTTAAACGAATCCGCACTTCTTGCGGCTCGCAAAAACAAAGACAAAATCAATATGGAAGATGTTGATGTTTCAATCGACAGAGTAATCGCAGGGGTTGAGAAAAAAAGCAGAGTGCTGACGGATAAAGATAAAGAACTCACTTCTTACCACGAAGTCGGTCATGCTTTGATAGACAAACTTTTACCTGATGCAAACGAACTTCATAAAGTATCGATTATTCCAAGAGGTATGGCGCTTGGTGTTACATGGACAAGACCGAAAGATGAGAGTGTTCATGTCAGTAAGGCAAAACTTTTGGCAAAAATTGCGGTATCATTGGGCGGTCGTGCTGCTGAAGAAATCGTTTACGGCAAGAATGAAGTTTCAACAGGTGCATCGCAGGATTTAATCAACGTAACCGATATGGCGCGCAAGATGGTTACTGCGTGGGGAATGTCAGATAAACTTGGTCCTATGGCATACGGCAAAAATCAGGAAAATGTCTTTATGGGCAGAGATTTTGGACACCAAAGAGATTACTCCGAGCAAATCGCTTACGAAATCGACGAAGAAATCAAAAATATTGTCGAAGAAAGATATGAACTTGCCAAAAAGCTGCTCATTGAAAACAGAGATATGCTTGAAGCCATTTCCAAAGAATTGTTGGACAAAGAAACCATTGACGAACAAGAATTTCAGGAAATTATGGACAGAGTAAGAAACTCAAGAGCATAATTCATGATTAATATAAACAATAAATCAAAATTAATTGCATTAAATATGAATGCCGGCAATCAACCTTTACATAAGGTTGATTGTGATATTTTGGCACTAAAATTTGATGAAGATATCGAAAAATCAAAAGAGGTTTTGAAAGATATTTTGCCCCAAATAGACAAACCGCTTATGATATGCGGGAGTGGTAAAGACGACATCGACAGGGTTTTACTCCCCGAACTTATAAAAATTTTGGACAGGGCTTGCATTATTTCTTATGTGACCGAAAAAACTTACAAAGATATTATTCCTTTTGTTATTGAGGGTGGTCATTATGCGGTTTTAAAAACTCCGATAGACATAAATTTAGCCAAAGAACTCAATATTTTGTGTATAGATATGGGGTTAGAGAAAAGTAAAATCATTATGAATACTGATATCGGCGGTCTTGGTTACGGTTATGAGTACGGTTACAGCATAATGGAAAAAGTTCGGCTTGAAAGCGGAGATGAGTATCTGAATCTTCCGTTAATCAGTGAGGCAGGGTTAGAGTCTTTAAAGACCAAAGAGGCAAAATTCGGCAGTGAAAAACGCTCACGAATGATAGAACTTACGGCAATCAGCGGTGCGTTGGCTTCGGGTGCAAATATCGTTCTTGTAAAAAATCCCGACAACATTAATATAATACGGGGGCTTTTGTAGTATGGAAATGACGGGATTACAGATTTTTAAATATATGCCTGCCTCAAAAAAACTTGAGCATACCAACTGCAAAGAGTGCGGATGTCCGACCTGTATGGTTTATTCGCTGAAACTTGCAAAACAGCAGATAGAAATTGACAAATGCCCTTATGTCTGCGACGAATTAAGACAAATTTACTGCCAAAGTCTGAAACACCCGCAAAATACCGTTCAAATCGGGAATTTAAAAATCGGGGGCGAAAATGTATTGTACCGCCACGAAAAAACCTTTATAAACCCGACAACATTGGCTGTAATGGTTGACTGTTCAAAGCCTGATTATGAGCAAAAACTGAAAGAAATCAGCGAATTTGAATACACTCACGTTGGCGAAAATTTCGGGGTTGATTTGGTTATTCTGAAAAATCCAGATAGTAAAGCAGATTTGTCATTGCGAGCCTACAGGCGAAGCAATCCAGCCATTATAAATTTAGAACAATTACAATCTTTAGAATTAAATATTATTGAAGAACAGGATTTTCAGACGACAAAGGATTATCTTATTGAAACCCGTCGCAGGGCGATTTTAGAAAAAGACGAAAACAGTTCTGCTCCTGTTTGTGTCGTGATGAAAAACGACGATATTTATTCACAGTGCGCAAAAGCAGGGTTTTATTTGTGCAAATACGCTAATATGCTAATTTTTGAGGAGTTTGATGCAGATTTGTTTTCAACACTTATAACTTTACGCCACAATATTTTTACCGATCCTCAAAAGACTTTGCAGGTTGATTCGGGGCTTTATAAGTACAATAATCCTGACGAAAATTCGATTATATTTATGACCACAAACTTTGCGCTGACTTATTTTGCGGTTGCAAACGAACTTGAAAATCTTGATGTTCCGTCATATCTGATTATTGTTCCTGCTGACGGGATGAGCGTTTTGACTGCGTGGTCGGCGCAGACTTTCACTCCCGAAATTGTGTCAAAGTTTTTGGAAGAACTTGACATAAAAAATAAGATTAAAACAAGAAGAATTATTATCCCCGGGCTTGTTTCCGATATGATTGAGGAACTAAACGCACAATGCCCTGATTTTGAGTTTGTCGAGGGTACAAAAGATGCTTCTGATATCGGGGACTTTGTTAAGAAACTCTCAGTTTAATTTTTTTTCTCAACCGTTGCGATAAACTTTACCGCTTCATTTGACGGAATGGCAAAGCCTATGCCGATGTTTGAGATGTTATGGTCAGGGTTATAAATAGACTGGCTTATTCCTATGACTTCGCCCGTCGAATTGAGTATCGGACCTCCCGAACACCCCGGATTTATTGCGGCATCTGTCTGAAAACGGTTTTTTACATAATCAATTCGGGAAATTATCCCCTGCGTAAGTGTGTTTGAAAACCCGAACGGATTGCCGATAGAAAGCACTTTTTGCCCCACTTTTACTTCTTCACTGTCACCAAATGATACAATTGGAAGTTCTTCCTTTGTTTCAATTTTTAATATTGCAAGGTCTTTTTTATCTTTCATTTTTGCAACAAGTTTTGCTTTGTATGTTTTGCCGTTTGAGGTCGTAATATCAATGGTTTTTGCATCCTCAACAACGTGCCATCCAGTCAAAATTTGTCCGTCTGTAGTAATAATACAGCCTGTCCCCTCTGACACTCCGTCATCAAGTTGTGCCGTTACGGCAACTATTGCAGGTGAAATTTTTTCATAAACATTGATATTTATAAGTTCATCTTTGTCGTATTCTTGGGCAAAAGTTGGAGTGCAGAGTGTTAATATTATTGCCAGTGTTGTTATAAATTTTTTCATAATACCTCATCATATTTCATAAATAATTATTGTTTTTTATTTGTGTTAAAGCCATTGTCTTTTTGTGTTAAACGGGTTGTGTTCTTGCAAATATTAAAATAATAATGTATAATTGCCGTAAGAGTTGAAAATGTAGGTCGGGCGTGCTTGCCTGACACAGAATATAAAAGGAGAAAATTATGTCAAGAATTGATTTATTCAAACATCATTTGGAAGAAAAAAGAGCAGTAAAAGTTATCGCAGGTATTGATAATTTCGATATTGAAAACATTAAAAAAGTAGTATCTTCAGCAGAAAAATCAGGCGCAAGTGCAGTTGATATCTGCGCAAGAGAAGATATTATCAGAGAAATTCGTTCAATGACAGATATGCCGATTTTTGTATCATCTGTTGTACCAAGTGAACTTGCAAGAGCAGTTGAACTCGGTGCTGACGGTTTGGAAGTCGGTAACTTCGATACATTATACAAAGAAGGCCGTTCATTCACTGCTGATGAAGTTTTGAATATTGTTAAAGAAACAAAATCTTTAATTGGTGACAGTGACGTATTTTTCTGCGTTACAGTTCCGGGTGAAATCTCAACTGCCGAACAAATCGAACTCGCTCATCACCTTGAAGAAATGGGTATCGATTTAATTCAGACAGAAGGTCATTATTATCCTCATATGGAAATGACAGGCGCAAGAGCATTGATGGATAGAGCAGAATTGACTATTTCAAATACAATCGAACTTTGCAGAAATGTTGAAATTCCTGTTATGACAGCAACAGGTATCAATCCGACAACTGCACCGTTTGCTTTTGCAGCAGGTGCAAGTGCTATCGGATGCGGTTCTTGTGTTAATAAATTATCTTCAGAACTTGCTATGATGGCTACAATTTCCGCTTTGGTTGAAATTGCAAACAAAAATGCGGTTAAAGTTCCTGAATTGGTGTAAATAACAGAAGTTTAACAGGAAGTAGGGCGGGGTACCTACCCCGCCTTTTAAATAAAAACAATGATAAGATTTTTAGGTGTATGTGTTCAAAATTTAATAATATGTATTAAATACCTTTTTGGCGGAAATCAGAGGCTCAAAACGGTTATCTCCCAAGCGGCTGCTATCAGTTATGATTCTTTGCCTATATCATTGGTAATTGCTTTTATTGCGGCAGCGGTTATAACCATTCAGGTTTCAAAAGAGTTTTTGATGACGGGAGCCGAAGCCTATATCGGCGGAACTATTGCTATTGTAATGATTAGAGAAATTGCTCCGGGGTTTGTCGCTTTGGCTATCGGTGCAAGAGCAGGAACTGCGATTTCGGCAGAAATTGCTAATATGCAGGTAACTTCTCAGGTTGATGCCATAAAAACTTTAAAAATTGATCCCGTCGGATATTATTTTACTCCAAGGATTTTGGGAGCATCAATTACTGTTCCGATGGTTGTTTTGATAGCGGAATTTATCGGAATTGCGGGCGGAATGGCTGTTGCACAGGGAACAATCGGACTTCATCCTGCAAGATACTGGCATTCTGTCTGGGCATGGATGGCAACAAAAGATATTTATATAAGTCTTTTGAAAGCCTGCATTTTCGGTGCTTTGATTGCACTTGTTTGTGCATCTAGGGGTTATATAACAAAAGGCGGAGCTAAAGAAGTCGGAATTGCTACAACTCGGGCGGCTATTCTTTCAACAATTTATATGCTTATCGCTGATTTTGTAATAAATGTGCTTTTCTATATTGCTAAGTAATGTAAGTATATATGTAACAAAATGTTAATATGGGATTTGCCTTGGATGGCAAATTTTTTTATTTTCATTTTTTATATTTGTAAATAATAAAAAGGAAGGTGTGTAAATGAATTTAAAAATAACAGGTATTATTCCTAAATATACCGCAAAAATTTCAGACAAATTCAGATTTGCAGGCTCCGGCATGAGTAAATTATCATCAGTCAGCAAACCGGTAGAAAAATCAAAACAAAAAACGACAAATGCAGTCAGTTATTTGTTAAATAAAATTAAAAGTGCCATTAAATCAATAAATAATTATTTTTCGGAAGAAGCAAGAAGCAAACGTGCAGGAATAGAGCCTTTAAAAGGTAAAGAACGGGAAAAATTTATACATGATACAAGCATGTATGATCCAAATTCTCCTGATTATATTCATGCAAATTATTCACGACCTAAAAAATCCAAATAATTCAAAAATTTAAAATATATAAGGTGCGAAACATCGCACCTTATTCTTTATTTATATTTTTGTTTATATTATAATTCTTGTAGTCATCAGAAAGGATTTTTATGAAACAGGTTATCGTATCGGGCATGAGGCCGACAGGGAAATTACATCTTGGCCATTATCTTGGTGTAATCAAAAACTGGGTTAATCTGCAGGACAAATATGACTGCTATTATTTTGTTGCAGATTGGCATGCCCTGACTACAAAATACGATAAAACCGATGAATTAAGACAAAACACTTATGATGTTGTTTTGGATTGGCTTGCGTGCGGAATTAACCCTGAAAAATCAGTTATATATGTTCAGTCATTGATTCCTGAAGTTGCGGAACTCAATGTTTATTTGAGTATGATAACTCCGCAAAACTGGGTTGAACGGGATCCGACCTTAAAAGATATGGTTAAAATTTTAAAAACCAAAGAAGGTCAGGGACAGCAAATGAACTATGGGCTTTTGGGTTATCCTGTTTTGATGAGTGCTGATATTATGATGATGAACGCTGATTTGGTTCCTGTCGGAATCGATCAGGTTGCGCATATTGAGATTACAAGGGATATTGCAAGACGGTTTAATAATCTTTACGGCGAATTTTTCCATGAAGCAAAACCATTACTCAATGAATGTTCTTTGATTTGCGGACTTGACGGCAACAAAATGGGCAAATCCTATCACAATGACATAAAAATTTCAGATAGTGCAGAAGAAACTTCCAAAAAAATTATGACAGCGATAACTGACCGTTCACGTCTGCGCAAAGACGATTTAGGTCATCCTGACGAGTGCGAAGTTGTTTATAAATACTGGAAAATTTTCGGAACGGAAGAAGAAATTTCGACAGTCAGAAGCGAATGTGAACAGGGTTTAAGAGGATGCGCTCAATGTAAACGTCAATTAGGCGACAAGATTAACGAAATGCTTGCGCCGATAAGGGAAAAACGCAAATATTACGAAGAACATCTTGACGAAGTTGATGATATAATTAGAGCAGGTTCACAAAGAGCGAGGGAAAAAGCATCGCAGATACTTGACGGTGTTAAAGAATTAGTTAAAATATATAAATAAAGTTTGCAAGTTTGTGAGTATTCGGTTTGTAAGTTCATTTCAAAATAATTAATAACTTTAACGAACTTCAAACCAACAAACTCCAAACCTTCAAACTCAAAGAATATACGAGGTAAGAATTATGAATACGGTTACAATAGTAGGCAGAGTAGGCAGAGATGCTTCCGAAAATTTAAAAAATTTTGAATCGGGAAAATCGAAAACAAGTTTTTCCGTAGCGGTAAACAGATGGGATCCGAAAACAAAATCAGAAGTAGCAGACTGGTTTAACATTGAAGTTTGGGACAAGCAGTGTGAATTTGCAACCGATTATGTGAAAAAAGGCAGACTTGTCGCCATTGACGGCAGACTTGCAAACCGTCGCTGGACTGATAATGCAACAGGCACAGAAAAAGAAATGTTTTATGTAATTGCTAATAACATCAGATTATTAGGTTCTAAAAGAGATATAGAAGAAGCAGTATAATGATTACTAATTCAAATATTGTCGGTATAATTGCAGATGACCTGACGGGAGCAAATGATACCGCCCTGCAGTTTAAACTCAACGGTGCGGATACAAACATTTTGCTTAATGAAAATGTTTCAAACGTAAATGAACATATTCCTCAGGCTTGGGCAATATCAACCGAATCAAGAAACGGAACACCTGAGTGTGCGTTTGAAAAAGTAAAAAAAGCCATTGAACTTTTTACCGAAAAAATTCAGCCTGATTTTTATTACAAAAAAATTGATTCGACTGTAAGAGGTAATATTGCAGTAGAAGTTATGTCTGCACTTGAGGCACTTGACTGGGATGCCGGGGTAATTATGCCTGCATTTCCTAATGAAGGCAGAATAACAGTCGGAGGTTATCAATTATTAAAAGGTTCACCGATAGAAAGAACCGAAATGGCAGCCGATCCTCATTCTCCGATAACCGAATCTCATTTGCCGACGCTGTTAAAACATCAACTTGGTGCTAATCTTGAAAATCTTGTAGGGCTTATTGAGCTCAAAACGGTTCTTGACGGTGCAGGGCCGATTTTGCGAAGAATAAACGAACTTATTGAGGATGGAAAAAGAATTATTATTGTAGATTCGGCATCAAATACAGATATTGAGCAGACTGTTCTTGCTGTTCAAAAATCGGAATACAAAATATTACCTGTCGGTAATGCCGCAGCAGCAAAGGTTTTGAGTAATATCTGGTTCCCGAAGGAAAACGAACTTGAAAGGAAAAGTGTTGTTATACCAAAATTGCCTAAATTTATAGTTTCCGGCAGTGCTACTCATATTACGGCTAATCAGATAAACTCTCTTGCAAATAATTGCATTTACAGCGAAAAATCAAAAATATATGAACTTGATATGGATACGATTATGAGTGGTGTGAGTGATGAACTTGTTGATAAAATCGTAAATGATTTGAACGAAACGGGTATTGTTCTTGTTCATACCTCAAATTTATTCAGGAATTTCAACGGTTTTGATTCACAGTCAATAAATGCCGAACTTACAAAATCCGGACTTGCCGATATGATAACTGATTTTCTTGCGGAACTTGTACAAAAAGTTTTGTCAAAAATTAATACAATTTTGATAACCTTAGGCGGTGAGACTTCTTACAAATGCTGTGATGCTTTGGGTGTTTGCCAGTTGAGTCTTGTAGATGAAGTTCTCCCTGCTATTGCGCTGAGCAGAAATCTTGATTCAACCCGATATATTGTTACAAAATCAGGTAATCTTGGTTCAGACACAACAATAATGGATATTTTGCGCTATTTTGAAACTCATGAGGGGTAAATTATGGATAAAATCGCAATTTTAACGGGCGATCCAAACGGTATCGGTGCGGAAATTACCCTCAAAGCACTGAATATTTTGAATTTACCTGATGATAAGGTCGTTTTGATTTCTAATAATAACGTATTAAACTATTACAATGCAGGTCAGATTTTACCTGATATTGATAAATACGAAATTATTGAAATTCCTTATGACAAATCGGATATTCAGGCAGGGAATGTGACTGCGCAGGCAGGAGAGTTTTCGTTTCAGTCTTTAAAAAAAGCCTGCGAATTGAAGCCAAAAGCCATTGTAACCGCACCTGTTGCAAAAAATGCACTTCATCTTGCGGGGTACAATTTTAACGGGCAGACTGAAGTTCTGCAAAAATACTTATCTCATGACGGACAATTAGCCGAAATGCTTTTTGTTGCAGGAAATTTCAGAGTCCTGCTTTTAACACGCCACTGTGCATTAAAAGAAATTAATCTGACAAAAGAAATAGTCATAAGAAAAGTTGAAAATCTTGTCAAAACTTTTAAAACGGTTTTTAAGATTGAGAACCCGAAATTTGCGCTCTGCGGTTTTAATCCTCATGCAGGTGAAGACGGAATTTTGGGCAGGGAAGAAATTGAAATTTTAATCCCTGCGGTTGAGTATTTGAGAGATGAGGGAATTGAGATTACTTATCCAAAACCCTCAGATACTTTGTTTATAAACGCAGGCAGACATTATGCTAATGCTGAAAAAGATGATTACGACTGCTATATCGCCTGTTATCATGACCAAGGGTTGATTCCGATAAAGACAGTTGCAGGTGAAAAGACTGTTAATACAACTATCGGGCTTGATGTTATAAGGACTTCCCCGGGACATGGTACGGCGTTTGATATTGCAGGGAAAGGAATTGCAAACCCTGACAGTATGGCAGAAGCAATAAAACTTGCTATGGAATTGAGTGAATAAGTTTTTACGACATTTTTACTTCAACCCCTGTTTTGTAAGAACCAAGGTATCTGAAAAACGAAGTTTTCGGTTTAATTTCGTTTATAACTTTTAGCATATTCGTACCCTGAACATGTCCGTCAAAGTTTACAATGAAAATATATTCATCGGGATTTGAGCGTGAGGGTTGTGACGAAATATATGTAAGATTAATGTTATGTTCAAGAAATATATTCAGAATTTTTAACAATGCCCCGGGGGTGTGGTTTGTTCGGAAAGCAACGGTTGTTTTATCTTTCCCTGTCGGTTCGGTTTCCATATCACCTATTAATATATATCTTGTTTTGTTGTTTTTATCGTCGTGGATGTTTTCTTTTAAAATATTTAACATATTTTCCTGTGCAATTTTGCGGTTTCCGATAGATGCGTAAGTGAGGTTATAGTTGCGCAGTTCATCAGCCGCTTCAAACATTGATGCCGCTTCGATAATCGTGTGGTGCATAGGAAGTTCGTTATTTATAAAGTCCTGACATTTTGAAATCATACGGGGAGATGCTATAAGGTTTGAAATACTGTATAATTCCGTTGTTTTGGACAAAAGGCAGTATTCAATCGGCATAATAATTTCCGATAAAATTTTGATATTCGGATTTTTTGTTGCCAAAATGTTGTCTAAAGTTTCCCTGATTGTACCGTCTAAGGTATTTTCAACGGGTAAAACACCTAATGTATCGGGATTATTTTCAACATATTCAACAACCTGTTTAATATTGTTAAGCGGAGTGGTAAAGCAGTTCATGTTATACATGTTGCAAAAAACATCAACTGCCATTGCGCTGAAACTTGTTTCAGGTTCTAAGTATGCGATATTTTTTACCGACTCAAAATTAGACATTTGCACCTCTTTCTTATTTCTATTACAATTATATCAAAAATAAAGGAAAAGGTTATGAGTGAAATAAAATTCGGAACAGACGGCTGGAGAGCGATAGTTGGAGAAGATTTTAACAAAGAAAATGTTGAACTTGTGTCAAAAGCAATCGGCAAATATGTTTTTGATAACTATGGAATTTATAAGACCATAATTATCGGTTATGATCCCCGCAATATGGCGGATGAATTTTCAATGTTGTGCGCACAGACACTTGCAGGTCTTGGATTTAAAGTTTTGTACAGCGATAAAGTTGTTCCGACACCTGTTTTGGCATTCAATGCTAAACATCTTGACGCCTGCGCCGTTATGTTTACGGCTTCTCATAATCCGCCCGAATATTTGGGAATAAAATTTATACCCGATTATGCCGGTCCTGCAACAAAAGAAATCACCGATGAAATTGTCGCAAACATCGGACAGGATTTTGAAACCGAACTCAAAGGAAAAATTATTACAACGGATTTTTCTAACGCATATTTCAGAAAAATTAATGAAATTATTGATTTTGAGAAAATAAAAAATGGTCTGAAAGGCACTCATATTCTATTCGACGGTTTATATAGCGCAAGTATAGGCTATTTTGACAAATTGCTTTCAGCCCATGATATAAAATTTGATTCGATACACATGTATCACGATCCGAATTTCGGAGGCGGAATGCCGGAACCGAAGCCTCAATTTATGCAGGAAGCGATTGATTATGTTAAGTTCCACAATAATCCTTTGCCATTAGGTGAAGTCACACAAGGTGGTTACATTGCATTTGCAAATGACGGAGATGCCGACAGATTCGGAGTAATAAACGAAAACGGACAGTACGTTACCCCAAACGAAATAATGGCAATTTTACTTATGCACCTGAAAAAAAACAAAGGGTACGAGGGGTGTTTTGTAAAAACCGTTGCAGGCAGTCTTATGCTTGATATTGTTGCACAGAAACTTGGCGTAGAAGTTATTGAAACCCCTGTCGGATTCAAGCATGTCGGAGATGCGATGAGAAAATATAATCCGATTATCGCAGGTGAAGAATCGGGCGGATTAAGTATTCAGGGGCATATACCAGAAAAAGACGGAATTTTGGCAAATTTACTCATTCTTGAAGCAATGGCTTATTCTAATATTTCCCCTTGCCCTTTGGGAGAGGGGGTAGGGGAGAGGGTATCTCTTGCCGAACTTCAGCAAAACCTCAAAAATTTTGTCGGATGCGAATTTATAAATACAAGAGTTGATAAAAAACTCGATAATTTTGACCAAGTTAAACCGACTGTCGAAAAATTTGCGAATATGGATAATATTGTAGGCATGAAGGTTGACAAAAAAGACGATAAAGACGGGATAAAACTCTATCTTGAGGATAACAAAACTTGGATTTTGGTTCGTCCGTCAGGTACAGAGCCATTATTGAGAGTTTATATCGAAAGTGACAGTCAGGAAAAAGTAGATAATATTAAGTGTTTTGTAAATTAATTCGGTTTTCATGGCAAAAATATTCTTTTTGTTTTTTATAGTGAAAACGGAATAATTATGGAAATTAAAAAAACACAAAATATTTCATTTGAAGCATTTTTCAGACATTCTCCTCCATGTATGCACTATTTGGAGAAGAATTTTGACGGAAACAAGATGAGATTTAACAAGGCTCTTGAGATTTTGGACGAAAGATGTTCTAAGCACAAGTTTTTTGATATCATTTTTTCATCGGAGAATAATGCCGTAAGAATAATTCCAAAAGAAAAAAAAGTTGATAAATATCTGCCAAACGGTCATTATATTTGGCTTCCACAGAGTGAACATTATAGTCAGATTCATAATATCGGGGATATTTCTGCGGAATATCCAAAAAAATCCGATGGTCTATTTTTCAAATTTTTAAAAAATCTATTTTCGCTTAAAAAAGCAAAAAAAATAATAAATCCTTATTACAAACTTCCTGCTAATGTAAGAGAAGCAGTTGATATTGTTGAGAAAATAGAACGTTCGATTGTTTAATAATTCTTTACAATCATGTAAAATGCTTGTTGACAGCCTGTAGGGTGCAATTTTTGCATTAACAAAACATAAAATTACAAGAGAAGAACCTGTTGTTCTTCTCTTGTTGTGTCTATTTCCTCCCCAATGGGGGAGGAAAGGAGGGGAATGATTCAGCTTCGTCATTCTGAGGCTTTAGAATGTAGGTTGGGTGAAACCCAACAAAAAATATAAAAATGAGGCTTTTAAGATTCTGAAATAAATTCAGAATGACAAAAGCCTCATTTTTTGAATAAGTGAGTAGGGTGCAATTTTTTGCACCGAATTAACTTCGTCATTCTGAGGCTTTAGCCGAAGAATCTTCTATTTATTGTTTTTTATCAATGTTCAATCATGCGATTCTTCGGTCATTTCATTCCCTCAGAATGACTGTTAAACAAACCCTTCAACCATTCAACTGTTCAACTAAAATCTATCCCCTCCTAACCTCCCCCATTGGGGAGGAACGATTATAAAAATCATTCAACCGTTCAACCATTCAACTAATATGTATTGTTTCGCTTTCTCTTCGTTTTACAATTCTTTACAATCATGTAAAATGCTTGTTGACAGTGAATTTTGTTTGTCATAGTATAGTTATACTCAAAAATAATGTCCGAAGTATGTAAAATAGCAGTTTTGAGTGCGAAACAAAGGCTTTTCGGGGCTTTTGGTTCAAGTAGTACATAGAAAACATAAAGGAATGCTAAAGATGGCAAACAGCACAAAGAAATCAAGAATCAGAGTTTGTTTAAAGGCTTATGACCACAAACTTATTGATGTATCCGCTGAAAAAATCGTAGAAACAGCGAAAAGAACAGACGCTAAAGTAGCCGGACCTATTCCTTTACCTACAAAAAGACGTATATACTGCGTTTTGAGAAGTCCGCACGTTGATAAAAAATCCCGTGAACACTTCGAAATGAGAACTCATAAACGTATAATTGATATATACGACCCTACTCAGCAGACAACTGAAGAGTTAAGTAGATTAGATTTACCGGCAGGTGTTGATATCGAAGTAAAATTATAATCGATAGCCGAATTTGAAAATTTAATAGCATTATGCAACATAATGTGATCTACAACCACCCGATATGCGGTGGAGAGGGTAAGTCCTCAAAAGGTAAAGAGATGGTAGCGCTCACAAGCGAAAAATGTGCAATTCTGAAATGAGGCAGGCGTATTCTGCACCAAGTAGGATGAGCATGGAAAGGAAAAATTATGACACTCGGTGTAATAGGTAAAAAAGTCGGAATGACTCAAATCTTTGACGAAAATGGTTTGGCAGTTCCCGTAACCGTTATTAAAGTTGACGAAACTGTTGTTACTCAGGTTAAAACAGTTGAAACTGACGGTTACAATGCTATTCAGGTAGGTACTGTTCCTGCTAAAGAAAAACATTTGACAAAGGCTCAGTTAGGTCATTTCAAGAAAAACAGTTTATCAAATTACAGACACTTACAGGAATTCAGAGTAGATAATCCTGCGGATTTCAAAGTAGGTGACAAGGTTGAACTTTCTGTATTAGATAACGTTGAAAAAGTCGATGTAACAGGTAAATCAATAGGTAAAGGCTTCCAGGGTACCGTAAAAAGATGGAACTTTGGCAGAGGACCTATGGCTCACGGTTCAAAGAACCACAGAGAACCCGGTTCAATCGGCGCAGGTACAACTCCTTCACGTGTTATCAAAGGCAAAAGAATGGCAGGTAACATGGGTAATGAAAGAGTTACAATTACTAAACTCAAACTCGTTAAGGTTGATGCCAGCAATGGTTTGGTTTTGGTAAAAGGTTCAGTTCCGGGTTGTGAAGGAAGATTGGTTACAATCGTTCCTACAAGAACTAAATGGAATTAATTACAAAGTAAATAACCCGCTTCTGCCATATAAAACTCACAAAATGAGAAAGGGGTAGACGGAAAGCAAAAGGAAAAGGAAAAATGTCAAAAGAAATTTTAAGTACAAACGGTGAAAAATTAGGCGAGATCACCTTAGCAAAAGAAGTCTTCGGTGTAGAACCTAATATACATGTAATGCACTTGGCATTAAGAAGACAATTAAACAATGCACGTTCAGGCAACGCTTGCACAAAAACAAGAGCCGAAGTATCAGGCGGCGGAAGAAAACCTTGGAAACAAAAAGGTACAGGCCGTGCAAGAGCAGGTTCTTTGAGATCACCTTTATTTGCAGGCGGCGGCGTAATCTTTGGGCCAAAACCAAGAAGTTATGCGTTCAATATGCCTCAAAAAGCAAGAAAATTGGCTTTGAAATCTGCTTTGAGTGCAAGAGAATCTCAGTTGGTTGTTGTTAAAGATTTTTCAACAATCTCTGAACCGAAAACAAAATTAATGGTTAGTGCATTGAAATCATTAAACGTAAGCGGAAAAGTTTTAATCGTCGCTAATTTCGTTGCAGATGAAAACAAAAATCTTGAATTGTCTGCAAGAAATATTCCAAGCGTAAAACTTTTACTGCCGAATAACTTAAACGTAAAAGACTTATTAGAAGCTGATTTTGTTATTATGACCGAATCTGCTGTTAATGAAATTACAGAAAGGTTAAGTTAATTATGAGTAAAGAAAGATTATATGATGTTATCAAAAAACCTTTAATAACAGAAAAGTCAGTGTCAGCAACCGAAAACGGACAATATACGTTTGAAGTTAAAAAAGATGCAACAAAAATTGAAATTGCACAAGCAGTTGAGTTGGCTTTTCCGGGCAGAAAGGTAAAAAGCGTAAATACGGTATATATGCCGTCTCATTCAAAAAGAATGGGTTACAAATTCGGAAGAACTGATTCTTCCAAAAAAGCCATCGTAACAATCGAAGGCGAACCGCTTGAATTTATGAATGTATAACAGGCGGAATAAACAAAAACAGGGCGCAAACGGCATAAGTCCTGAAAAGTAGTAGAAAGCCGTAAGGAGAAAATTAAAATGACAATCAGAAAAATCAATCCGACGTCTCCGGGACAAAGAGGCATGACAAGAAGTGATTATTCAGAAATCACTACTTCAACTCCTGAAAAATCATTGCTTAGATCATTAAATAAAAAATCAGGCAGAAATAATACAGGTAGAATCACTTGCCGTCATAAGGGCGGTGGTGTAAAAAAAGCATATCGTGTTATTGATTTTAAAAGAGAAAAATTCGGTATCCCTGCGACAGTTAAGACTGTTGAATACGATCCGAACAGAAACGTAAGAATTTCATTATGTTTTTACGCAGACGGTGAAAAAAGATATATCTTGACTCCGGAAGGTTTAAACGTAGGAGATAAAATAGTAAGCGGACCTGAAGCACCTGTTCAGACAGGTAACGCACTTCCGCTTGAACTTATTCCGTTAGGTACATTTGTTCACAATATCGAAATGACCCCCGGTCGTGGCGGAATTTTAGTCAGAGCAGCAGGTAACAGCGCTCAGGTAATGGCAAAAGAAGGTAACTATGTAACTGTTAAACTTCCTTCAGGCGAAATGAGAATGGTAAGAAAAGAATGTCTTGCAACAATCGGTGTATTAGGCAACTCTGAATTCAAAAACTTATCAATCGGTAAAGCCGGAAGAAAACGTTATATGGGTATCAGACCTACAGTCCGCGGTGTTACAATGAACCCTTGCGATCACCCGCACGGTGGTGGTGAAGGTAAAACAGGTCCCGGTGGTAATCCTAAGACTCCTTGGGGTAAACCGGCACTTGGCTACAAGACACGTAAAAAAGGTAAGGCTTCTGATAAGTTAATTGTTAGAAGACGTAATAAGAGATAATAATCTCAAATAAAAGTATTAATAACAAAAAGGAGAAATAAATGGCACGTTCGTTAAAAAAAGGTGCATATGTAGAAGAATCTCTACAAAAGAAAATAGACAAAATGAATGCTAACTCGGAAAAGAAAGTTATCAAAACTTGGTCGAGAGCATCAATGGTAGTACCTGATATGTTAAACCATACTATTGCGGTACACAACGGAAAAACTCACGTTCCCGTTTATATCACGGAAGAAATGGTAGGACACAAATTGGGTGAATTTGCTCCGACAAGACTTTTCAAAGGTCACGCAGGTTCTGATAAGACAGCGAAAAGAGCATAAGCACAATCCAAAGTAATATTTATTAAACAAAAAGGATAAAAACAATGGAAGCAAAAGCAAAACAAACAGACATAAAAATGACAGCACGTAAACTTCGCAGAGTAATCAACGAAGTTCGCGGAAAATCTGTTATTGAAGCTCAGGATATGTTGCGTTTTATGCCGTATTTTGCAGCAAGAGTGGTTGAAAAGAATCTTAAAGCCGCTGTTGCAAACGCAAGAGAACAATACGGTGTTGCTCCGGAATCATTAAAGATTTCACAAATCTTTGCTGATGAAAGTACAACATATAAACGTGCAAGAACAAGAGCTCAAGGTCGTATGTACTCAAGAATGAAACGTACATCGCACCTCACATTGGTAGTAAGTGAAAAATAGGAAATAATGATATGGGACAAAAAACACATCCAACCGGATTCAGAGTAGGTATCATTCAAAAATGGGCAAGCAGTTGGTTTGCCAAAGCAAAAGACTACAGAGAATTCGTAGCGGAAGACGCTAAAATCAGAAAATTCGTAAAGAAAAAACTTTACGCAGCAGGCATTTCAAAGATTTGGATTGCCAGAAAAGGTGACAAAATAACAATCACCGTTGTTACAGCAAAACCCGGTATTGTAGTTGGCAGAGGCGGTCAGGGTATTGATGACCTTCGTAAAGAAGTTTCAAAATACATCGGCAAAGAAGTTATCATCAATGTTGTTGAAGTTGCAAGAATTGATGCAGACGCTCAGTTGGTTGCAGAAAACATTGCACAGCAGCTTGAAAAACGTATTGCCTTCCGTCGTGCTATGAAACAGGCTATGCAAAGAACAATGCGTTCAGGCGTACAGGGTATCAAAGTTATGGTATCAGGTCGTTTGGGCGGTGCTGAAATCGCTCGTTCAGAATGGGCTAAAGAAGGAAGAATTCCTTTGCAGACTTTAAGAGCGGATGTTGATTTCGGATTTGCTGAAGCAGATACAATCATGGGTAAGATTGGTGTTAAGGTTTGGATTTTCAAAGGCAACTTGATGCCCGGAGAACTTGCAGATCAGAACATCAAATCAAGCAAAGGTAACAGAGAAAACAACGCTGAAAGACCTGCAAGACGTACAAGACGTTCAAAACAGGCAATTTCAACGGAAGAAACTAAGTAATAAGGTATAAATCAAAACATAATAGGAGCAATATAAAATGTTACAGCCTAAAAAAACAAAATACCGCAAGATGATGAAAGGCAGAATGAAAGGTACCGAAACCAGAGGTACAAAACTTGAATTCGGTCATTACGGTTTGCAGGCAGTAGAACCGGGTTGGATTACCAGCCGTCAGATAGAGGCTGCCCGTCGTGCAATGACTCGTGAAATCAAACGTGGCGGTAATGTATGGATTAAAATATTCCCTGATAAACCTATTACTGCAAAACCTGCTGAAACTCGTATGGGTTCAGGTAAAGGTAATGTGGAATATTGGGTATCAGTAGTAAAACCAAACAGAATCATGTTTGAACTTGAATACTTTGACAGAGCAGTTGCTGTTCACGCTTTGGAATTAGCGGCTCAGAAATTGCCTATCAAAACTAAGATTGTCGAAAAGACAGAAGCATAATTAAAAAGGAAAAATAAAAATGAAATTAAGTGAAATGCGTGAAAAAACAGTCGATGAGTTGCAAAATGCAATTGTTGATTGGAAAAAACAATTATTAGAATCAAGAGTTGCTCTTGCTACTAATAAATTGGAAAATACAGCAACAATTTCAAAAACAAAAAGACTTATCGCACAAGCAAAAACAGTTATAACTGAGAAAGGTAAAGAAAATGCCTAAGAAGGAAAAACAAGGAACGGTTATAAGCAATAAAATGGACAAAACGGTTGTCGTAAAAGTTGCAGATTACGAACCGCACCCGAGATACAAAAAGATTATGGAATCAAACAGACATTATAAAGCACATGATGAGAATAATGTTTGCAACGAAGGTGATATCGTAAGAATCGTTGAGTCTAAGCCAATGTCAAAAGACAAAAGATGGACAGTGGCAGAAGTGGTTGAAAAAGCACGTTAATACTTAATAAACCGTGAGGTGAATTTGGTAGAAACGTGTCCCGAACTTGATTCGGAACCCGCTACTTAAACAAAGCAACATTACCACAGAGTAATGAGAGGCACATTTTAGGCTGATGATTTAATTCAGCAGAGAAAAGGAAAGAAAGATGATACAACAAGAAACCAGATTAGTAGTTGCTGATAATACAGGTGCAAAAGAATTATTATGTATCCGTGTTATGGGCAGTTCAAATAAGAAATTTGCGGCAGTTGGTGACGAAATTGTTGCTTCAGTAAAAGATGCAACCCCTAACATGACCGTAAAAAAAGGTGAAGTTGTTCGTGCAGTAATTGTCAGAACAAAAGCAGACATCAAACGTCAGGATGGTTCGGTAATCAGATTTGACGAAAATGCTGCGGTAATTATTGCAAAAGACGGCAACCCGAGAGGAACTCGTGTATTCGGACCTGTAGCACGTGAATTGCGTGATAAAGGCTATATGAAGATAGTTTCTCTTGCACCTGAGGTAATTTAATTAAAAAAGGAAAGAAAAATGACAAACACAGATAAGAAAGATTTACATGTAAAAAATGGTGACAGAGTTATCATTATTGCAGGTAAAGACAAAGGAAAAATCGGTAACATCAAAAAAGTTGACCGTACAACAGGCAGAGTCACTGTTGAAGGGGCAAATATGGTTACAAAAGCTCAGAAACCTCAGCCTGCTGCAGGTATTCAGGGCGGACTTATCAAATTGGAAGCCCCGATTGATTCGTCAAATGTAATGATTGTTTGTCCTGCGTGTGACAAAGCAACAAGACCGGCAATGAAAGTTATTGACGGGAAAAAAGTACGCATTTGTAAAAAATGCGGTGAGCAACTAGATGCTTAATGTGTGAAACTTTTTCCCTCGCCCTTTGGGAGAGGGGTAGGGGTGAGGGTTCTCGCTCCGAGTGATTTACGACATTAATACCAATAGTAAAGGAAAGAAAAAATGACAGTAACAAAAAATTTAAAGGAACGTTATACAAGTGAAGTAGTTCCTGCAATGCAAGAAAAATTCGGATATAAAAATATCCATCAAGTTCCAAAATTAGTTAAAATAGTTTTGAACATGGGTGTAGGTGAAGCTTCTCACAACTCAAAAATTGCGGAAGCAATCGAACACCAATTAACAAAAATCGCCGGACAAAAGGCAGTTGTAACAAAGGCAAAAAAATCTATCGCATCTTATAAATTAAGAGAAGGTATGCCTGTCGGTGCAATGGCTACATTAAGAGGCGAAAGAATGTATGATTTCTTACAGAAATTAATTTGTGTAGTTTTGCCAAGAATTCGTGACTTCCGTGGCGTCAGCGCTAAGAGTTTCGATGGCAGAGGAAACTATACATTAGGTTTGAAAGAACAGGCTTTGTTCCCTGAAATCTCTTACGAAGAAGTAGATTTAGTTAAGGGTATGAACGTTTCAGTTATTACGACTGCAAACACAGATGACGAAGCAAGAGAATTGTTAAGACTTTTGGGTATGCCATTCAAAGGTTTGAACAAGTAGACGAAAAATTTTGTCATTCTGAACTTGATTCAGAATTTGAAAATTTTTCGTAATGGAACGAAAATAATACACAATAGAAAATAAAGGAGAAATTCATGGCTAAAAAAGCGATGATAGACAAAGAAGCAAAACGCGAAAGACTTGTTGCAGCAGGCAAATACCCTGCAGTAAGATTACATAACAGATGCAGTATCTGCGGCAGACCGCACGGATACCACAGAGATTTCGGTCTTTGCAGAATTTGTTTAAGAAAAATGGCACATCAGGGTTTATTACCGGGTGTTACAAAAGCAAGCTGGTAGTTTGCAAGCCAAATTAGTAATTGATAAAAAGCAGGTATAGGTTTCCTATGCCTGTTTTTTAACTGTAATATATTATTTTTTTCATGTTTGGGGTATGATATGGTTGTTTCGGAGAGTTCTCTGATAATTATTACAGAGGGATATATAACCCTCACCCCTACCCCCTCTCCCAAAGGGCGAGGGAAAAATTATAAAAGGAAAAAGAGAAATGCTAAAAGGAAATGAGATTAGAAAATTATATTTAGACTTTTTTAAGAATAAACATCAGCACACTGTTGTAGAAAGTTCAAGTTTGGTGCCTGATAACCCGACGGTTTTACTCACAACTGCAGGTATGCTTCAGTTTTTGCCGATTTTTTTGGAAATCCAGCCTTGTCCGTATGAACCGGCAAGAGCAACTTCATGCCAAAAATGTGCAAGAGCGGGCGGAAAAGATTCAGATATCGAAAACGTCGGAAGAACTCCGCGCCATCACACTTTCTTTGAAATGCTCGGCAATTTCTCTTTTGGAGATTATTATAAAAAAGAAATTATTCCGTGGGCATGGGAATTTGTAACCGAAGTTTTAAAACTTGATAAGGACAGACTTTGGATAACTATTTTTGAAACTGACGATGAAGCATTTGAAATTTGGCGCAGTGTCGGAGTCCCTGCCGAAAGAATTAAACGCAAAGGCAAAAAAGACAATTTCTGGGGGCCTCCCGGGGCATCAGGTTCCTGCGGACCTTGCAGTGAAATTCATTATGATTTGGGTGAACAATATAGCTGCGGACACCCGAATTGCGGTATTGATACCTGCGAATGTGACAGATGGGTTGAAATCTGGAATTTGGTATTCACCGAATTATACCAAGACGAAGAAGGCAACCAGTCGCCTTTGGGTAAGAAAAATGTCGATACCGGTATGGGTTTAGAGCGTATCACAATGGTTTGTCAGGGCGTTGCATCAACATTTGAAACCGATTTATTACGACCGATTTTGGATAAAGTTTCTTCAATGTGCGGAGTTCCTTATAAACAGTCTGAAAAAACCGATGTTTCATTGAGAATTATTACAGACCACGCAAGATGTGTAACTTTCCTTATTTCTGACGGTGTAATTCCCGGGAATGAAGGCAGAAGTTATGTTTTGAGAATGATTTTAAGACGTGCGCTCCGTCATGGCAAAATTTTGGGCATGGAATTGCCGTTTTTGTACAAGTTAGTTGATACTGTCGTTGAAAACTATGGCGAAGCCTACCCCGAACTTGTTAAAAACAAACAAAAAGTCATCGATACAATTAAAGCAGAAGAAGAAAGATTTAATAAAACTCTTGACAGAGGTTACAAATTGCTTGAGGAATTTATCGAAAGCAAAAAAGATATTGACGGCGAAAGTGCGTTCAAACTGTACGATACATTTGGTTTCCCGCTTGAATTAACCAAAGAAATTGCACAGGAAAACGGGTTAAAAGTTGATGAGGACGGCTACAAAGTTGCGATGCAGGAGCAAAAAGACAGAGCAAAAGCGGCAACGGCAAAGATTTCTGTTACGGGTGATATAAAATATGCTCAGGTTGAAAAAGAAGTTGGTTCGACAAACTTTATCGGCTACAGCGAAAACGAATGTGATGATGCTAAAATTCTTGCTCAGATTGAGGGCGAAGGGTATGTTGATATTGTTTTAGATAAAACACCTTTCTATGCAGAATGTGGTGGTCAGGTTGGTGACTGCGGTTATATCGAAAACGAAACCTTTAAGGCAGAGGTTTTGACAACATTTAAGGTTAACGATTTGTATGTTCACAGATGTTCAATTTTGAACGGTGATGTTGAAATTGGTGCAAAAGTTAGTGCAAAAATTGATGTTGAACGACGTGAAGAAATCAGAGTTCACCACACATCTGCTCACTTATTGCAGGCGGCTTTGATTAAGGTTGTGGGTGATGAGGTTAAACAGGCAGGTTCTTATGTTGATGACCGGCGTATGAGGTTTGACTTTACGTTCTCAAGGGCGATGACTCCTGATGAAATTAAAAAGACCGAAAACCTTATGAATAAATGGATAGGCGAAGGCTATACAGTTAAAACTCAGGTTATGGGGATAAAAGAGGCTGAACTGACAGGCGCAACGGCACTGTTTGGCGAAAAATACGGCGATACTGTTCGTGTTGTCAGCATTGAAAAAGAAGGGCAGTCGATTTCAAAAGAATTTTGTGCAGGTACGCATGCAAGAGAACTCAAAGACCTGCGGTTTGTAAAAATCGTTTCTGAGGGCGCTATTGCGGCAGGTACAAGAAGAATTGAAGTAGTTGTGTCCAAATCCGCACTTGATTATGTTAATGCAAAAGTTGAGGTAACAGACAGCCTGTCTAATCGCTTTAAAGCGCATTATGATGAGGTTATTGACCGTATTGATAAAATTCAGGAAGAAAATAAATCTTTACAGAAAGAGGTTGAAAAACTTCAGGAGGATAACGCACGTTCAAGATTTTCTTCATTTGTTGATAAGGCACAGGATATTAACGGCGGAAAATTATTTATCTCAAAAGTTACAAATCTTACTCCTGTTGCGCTTAAAATTGGTATTGAAATTTTGTCACATAAATTAGGCAAAGATAATATAGTTGTTCTTGCAGGTGAAAAAACTGTTGCGGCAAAAGTTTCAGACGGTTTCATTGAAAAAGGAATCAATGCAGGACAAATTGTCGGCGAAATTGCAAGAGCAACCGGTGCAAACGGCGGAGGACGTCCGAATTTTGCTCAGGGCGGTGTGAAAGACTCGTCAAAGTTGGACGAAATTCTTGCAAAAGTCGAAAGTGATATAAAATCTAAATAATAAAATAATTATCATCAAAAAAGTGGTACAAATTAGTTGTACCACTTTTTTTACTACTATGTAGTAGTGACGGATTAGGGGAGTTTTCAAGTTATCTCAAGAACCGTATAATTTATTTATACATTTACTTTTATGGTCTTTAAGAGGTGATTTATGAAATATAAATTGTTGGATGCCCAGCGTCGGTTTTTGGAAATCCCGCACGATTACACGTTGGATGTTGCGGTTTATCAGGGCGGATACGGTTCAGGGAAAACTTTTGCAGGTGCGCTTTTGGGAATATTACTCGCAATAAAATATCCGAAAATTAAAGGCCTTGTCGGTGCGCAAACTTATACGCTTGTTCGGGATACCACTTTGCAGACTTACTTTGAACATCTTGAAAATATGGGTTTTGTTGAAGGAAAAGATTACAAATGGTCATCAACAGAGCAAAAATTGTCTTTTTATAACGGTTCAGAGATAATTTTCAGGCATTTTGATGAACCAAATCGCTTAAAATCTTTAAATGTCGGGTTTGTTGAGATTGAGGAAATGTCAGATACCCCGTATGAAACTTTCAAAATGCTTCTTGCTCGTCTGAGGCAGAAGCCCCATAAGACGTGGAAGAATTTCCAGTACAGAATTTTCGGGCATACAAACCCCGAAATTCAGCAGGGATGGATTTACAAAACTTTTTTTGTAAATCCAAGCCCTAATTACAGGATAATCTGCGCCCCCACAACTCAAAATATATACCTGCCGAAAGGCTTTTGCGAAGAACTGAAACAACTTTATGATGAAAAATATTATAATACTTTTGTTTTGGGGCAGACGGGAAATTACAATGAAAATCTTGTTGTGAAAGATTTTACGGAGGAAAACATTAAAGATATTACTTATCACAATGATTTTGATGTTCACATAAGTTGTGATTTTAACGTAGATCCGATGGCGTGGGTTTTGGCGCATAAAACAGAAGATAAAGTTTTTTATTTCGATGAAATTGTACTTGAAAATACCACAACATCAAAAGCATGCGATGAATTTTTCCGCAGATATCCCGAACATAAAGGTAAAATTATTATTAATGGCGACGCTTCAGGCGATAACAGAAGTTGTACAAGTGAATATACAAACTATGTAATCATAAAGAAAAAACTTTTGTCGTTTGGTTATGATGTTGATATCAAAATAAGACCTTTTAATCCGCCTATTAAAAACAGAGTGGCATCATTCAATGCAAAAGTCCGAAACGCAAACGGGGATATAGGTTTGTACGTTAGTCCGAAATGCGAAAAACTTTTGTTTAACATTAGAAATTTAAAATATATTGAAGGAACTTCAAAAATAGATGTTCCGAATTACAGGCAGATAAAACAAAATAAAGAACTTAAATTCTTATCTCATCCGTTTGACGCTGCGAGTTACCTTGTGGATTTTTACTGGCCGATAGTTTTATAAAAGGAGAAAATTATGGATACATTAATTTATTATTCCCCCGTTATTGTTGCTGTTGTGATTTTCCTTGTTCAGCAAAGAATTGTTGTTACGCCCGAAGAACTTGAACGCAAGCACAGACAGATTTTACAGGAAATTGAAGCAAAGTTTGTGACCTTAAACAGTTATGAAAATCTGAAATCTCAATTTACCGAAATGAAAGAAAAAATTGATAAAATTTATGACTGTCTGATAATTACAAAATAATATAGATTTTACATAAAATATATTATTAGTACCTGTTCATTCTTTCTCTTTTCTTGCGATGAAAAGAGAAAGAACGAACCAAGAAAGAGAAAACACGCTGAATCACAGCAATGCCTGACGGCATCGCTCCGCTCACAGGATATAAATACAAAGTGTTCATACGTTTTTGTCCTTACGGACAAAAATCAATCAGGCGCCTAAAAAACGGCGCCTTTGATAATAATCTTACAAGCGCGCGCCGTTGTCCTTAGCGTGAGTGAGCAGAGGCAGGAGCAATAGCGACAGTCGAGCAATTATGGCAGTAATGAATATTCTGCCTAATTGCGAGCGGTGCCGTTTATTGCGAACGAACAAGAGCGCTAAGAGATTTTTGCCTGAAAGGCAAAAACACATATTACCGCGTAAGCGGTCTTATATTGCCGTAAGGCAATATTGTAATCAGCGAAGTTTTCTTTTCTTTGGTTCATTTCTTTTCTTTTGCCTCGCAAACAAAAGAAAAGAAATGAACTACTAATAATATATTTTATGTAGATTTACAATGAAAAATTTATGTAAAGAATTATTACAAAAAATTATATCATGTATCAAGTTTTTGAATAAAAATGCCGTAAACATGGGTAAGTAAAGGATTACTGTAACCGAAAGGATATACGAAAAAAATGGGATTATCCGCATCACAAGCAAGATTCCTTGGGATTACGTTAAGAAAAGCGAATTGCGAATTTAAGTCAACGGAGTTGGCTCAGCAAAGGCTGGAATTAACTAACCAAATGACTGATATTTCTCAGGAATATGCTAATGCCTTAAATGCTACCAAGTTGGTATGGCATAATGAAGCGGTTTGCGACAGTTTTGGTAATCCTATGGACTACGGTTTATCATACAGTTTAATGATGATGCCGTCTGCGGCAAATGATTATAACCCTTATATGTTCTCAACAAGAAGCGGTGCAATAGTTTTGAATTCTAAATATAGAGCAGCCGCAGAAGCGGCCGGTATATCAATGGCAGGCGGAACTCCGACACCAGAGGGCAGAAATGAATTTTTGAAATCACTTTCAAACTCGACAAATATTGATGGTGTTGATCAACATGATAATGTTATTACTCAAACAACTTATAATATATTGACTGGTGCGGCTATGGCATCTGGGGATGTTACATGGCATTATTCTGCAGGCATGGGTGCTGCTCCTAAAAATAAAGGTGTTGCAGATATTACTAATTTGGTTGATCTCCAGATGGACGATGATATCGGTGGCAGGGCTTTAGACTGGCTTCAAATTGAAAGAGGTCTTTCGGGTTTGGGCTTGAACGAAGCCATGACAGAAGCCCAATACAAAGAAGTCATGTCATCATACAAAGATGATGTTGCTCAGGCAAAATTGAAATATATCAATGCTCCCGAAGGTTTAGCAAAAACTTCGGAAGAAGTTAATAATCTTATTAAAAATGCTGAATCGCAAGCAACAAACTTGATTAATAAATGGAAAGCACTCGATGCCGGTTCCGGTACCAATGAAGAAAAAGTAAAAGCCATGAAAGTTTATGCGGGCACTCCTGCAAATGCAACAGGTACAACTCCTGAAGATATAAAGGCTTTTGATATTATCGGTAAGTTTGCATATCTTGAAGCCCAAATTGAGAAATCACAAAACGAAGCCCAAAGACTTCAATTCATGAACGAATTGGAAAAAACCAAAATGGGGCTTGATGATTTAGATGAAAACGGCGAGCCGAAAAATGCCGATTCTGTATACAAAAATCCATTATACTGGTCTGTTTACGAACAAACAAAAGCAAGTTTGGCAAATACAAACAACAGTATAGCATGGAGTGACAGTACCGGTACTGCTACCCGTACGGCTGATTTTGATACCATGTTCCAAACATCTTCTCAATCAGTCGGAACCGGAACATATACAAGTGGCAGTAATTCTATCAGCCAATTAACCGTTGTTCTGAATGATGTCATTTGTAAAGACAAAACAGAAATAAAATCAATGACAATATCCGATTTGATAAGTCAAAATATAGTATTGATGGCTCGTGGTAGTAATGCGATTGACAGTGTTTCAAAATCTGCAGGATATTTGATGGAATATATCGCATCGGTATTTGGTTACGGGCATATCGGAACAGGATTAAATGTTGATACAGAATCGGATGCAGCATTGAATATGGCTTTGGCTTCTGTTCAAAAACAATTCTTGAAAGCAGGTAATGCAGTCAAAAATGGCGGGAATACAAGTGATTCATCTATGCTGAGCAATTCGGCTTATGTTAATGCAAACAAATTTAATCGTATAGGTGCAACTGATAACGGAAACTATGCAGCAGTAAACATTTCCAATATGTTATCCGCATTCTTAACTTATTTCGATAACTATTTGAGAGGTTCTGATTCTCAATATGTTGTTGGAAGATCTAATGATGCAGGCAGTGATTATTCGAGAACATATTTTGTTACCGATGATTCAGGTTATGCTTATGTAACAAATACTCAGGATGAAATTACAAACGATGAAAAAATAGCAGATTTCTTTAACCAGTTGTATAACAATATTTGCGCTCATGGCTGGCGATATGATGATATGGTTCAGGACAGCGAATACCTTGAATCTGCCGTAAAAGACGGAAGATATCAGATTATGGCGCTCAATAACGACGGTTATTTCTACCAGATGAGATATAATGAAATCGGTTATATGGAAGAAGTTCAGGATGAAGATGCGATAGCAAGAGCGGAATCAGATTATCAAGTTAAAAAGGCCCAGATTACATTTAAAGAAGATCAAATTGATGTTAAAACCAAAAAACTTGATGCTGAAATCTCAGAATTGACAACAGAAATTAATTCCGTTCAGAATATTATTTCAAAAGCCATCGAAAAAACATTTACAATGTTTTCTAACTAATGATTAAAAGAAGAAACCGGCATTTTCAGTTTCAGGCATGATAATTTTTAAACCTTTTTATGTAGTTCAAAGGAAGTTTATCGGTTTAAATATTTATTATGTTGAAACATTTGTGAAAATGCCGGATTAAAAATAAAAATAGAATAAAATATGTCTTTTTCATACTAAGATACACTTTTTTTTATTTTTATTAGCTTCTCCTTAACACTTCCGCCTTTCTGATATATAAAGGATAATAAAGTTTTAATAAAAAATCTATTAGCCGACCGTATAAATTTTTTACAAAATTTAATCTCACAAAGGGTTGAAAAGCCTGAAAAATAGTTTATAATATTAATAGCAGTTAAAAATACTGTATTTTTGTTCATTTTAGAATGGAAAGGGCCGACGAGGCCCTTTCTTTTTGTCTGAAGTAAATATTCATATCGAGTTGTAAATTTACTCAGGTTGATTTACAACCGATATTTTTTGACACTCAGAATTTTTATGTTATAATTAACATTATTATTTTAATCAATGTAGTTAACAAGGAGAAATGGGATATGAAGAGATTATTGAGCACTTTTTTAGCGTTCATGATTGCTTTTGTATTTAGCGGGTGTGCTTTGGCGGTGCAGGAATCGCCTATGCAGACTCAGGCAAGACTGAAACAGGCAAAAATTGAGCAAATGCTGAAAAATGCAAAACCTGTTGAACTGGCATTCGTTTTCGACGGGCCGTCAGAAAAAAATGCTGAAGTTTTAAAAACTTTCCAACAGACAATTACGATGTCATTACTGCCCGATTATAGAGCAGTATTTCCGAAAGATTTGATATTTATGGGCGACTGGACTGAAAAAGGTGCAAGAATAGCATCCGATAAGGCTTTAAATTCAAGAGCAAGAATGGTTATTTCGCTCGGATACCTGTCAAGTAATTATTATACTGATAAAAAAGATAAGAAAAAATATGTTGTAACTATTGAACAGTACGGTCTGAGAGATTTCGGCAACAAATTCTTTAACCCGATTCAGCAGACTGCAAACGATTTTTATACATTCAAAGTTTTGGTGCCGGAAATTAAAAAAGCGGCTATCCTGATGAATGAAAATTACTACAAAACCGAAACAAACTGGAACGCAAGTATTCAACAAAAACTCAAAGAAAAGAATTGCGATTTGAATTATGTTGTTATTCCTGTCAGTAGCAATTTGAAAGCATCTTTGGCAAAAATTCCGTCTGATGTTGATGCGATTTTTGTTACACCTTTATATAATCTTACAACCGCACAGAGAAAAGAAGTTTACGATTATGCGATAAGCAGAAAACTTCCGTCATATTCTATTGTCGGTAAAGAAGATGTTGAAATGGGCGCAATGCTCGGTACTTCGCAGATGGATGTTGATAAGAAAATTGCGGAAGCAACATCTTTTAATATCCACGGGGTTTTACACGGTAATGCCGTTAAAAACGAAAAAATACCTTTCTATGATGATAAGGTAATTTTCTATAACTCTGATACGGGCGAAGCTGTGGGTTATATTCCGCCGTTAAGACTTTTAAATAATTCCGTAACTATTACGCATAAACAACTGCCAAAATATTCTCTTGGCACCTTGCTTGATGCGCTTGATGATACAAACCTTGATATGAAAAGAAAGCAATTCTTAATCAGTGCGGCTCGTCGTTCAGTTGCGAGTGCTTATTTAAGATATCTGCCGACATTAAGACTTGATTTGGGGTATCAGTCATATAATGATGCTTATGCTCGTTCTTATTCGGGGGTTCCGACTCATGCAGGTCAATTCACAGTCGCAATGGATCAGGTTTTGTATTCACCTGATTTGGTTACAAATATCATTGTTAAACATAAAAAATTGAAATTTGATAAAGCGGAAGAACTTTTGACAAGGGCAAATACCGAATATCATGTAGGAAATTTGTTCATAGAAACTCTGATGCTTGAAAATATGATTAAGGTACAGGAAGAATCCGTTCAGGAAACAAGAGAAAATCTTGCGATTGCAAGAGTTCGTGAAAAGACCGGTAAATGCGGATATGAAGAAGTTTTCCGCTGGGCAGGTCAGGTCAGTGAGGAGGAGAAAAAACTCCTTGCTATGCAGGCTGATTACAAAAATTTGAAAGTTACAATTAATAAACTTTTAAATCAGGATCAAAAATCTGATTTTGGGTTTGTACCTTTGACGGCTAACGATCCGGCATTTTTCACAAGCGATTTGCACATTATTGACCACGTAAGAAATCCGAAAAAACTCGGTAAATTCACTGATATGTTGGTTGAAGAAGCAATTTATCTGTCACCTGAAACAACAAAACTCAAAGCTGCTATCGCAATGAAAAAAGCAGAAATGGCAAATTATATTCAGAAATTTGTTTTGCCGAATGCAAAAATGTCACTTGAATACGGTACGATGTTTGACAGGGCATTACCTTATGAAGATGCTGCACATAATCAGTTGCGTTCTGGTACGGCATCAGCTACCGCAGGTGCTACTCAGGCACAAACTTTTGCTGATACTTATGCTGCAACCGGTAACGCTACCGCTGCTGCTACAGCAGGTGTTGGTGCAGGTTCACAGGCTTTTGGGAATGCGTGGAACAGTTCACCTTATTTGAATCTTGATAAAACATCATTGAGATTCTTTATTGGTGCGCAATGGAAGCCGATTGAAGGCGGTCACAAGATTGCAGAAGTTGCAAGATGCAAGGCTGAATTAAACGAACTTAACGCATATCTCGAAGAAGTTAACACCGAAATTGAAATGCAGGTTCGTACAGTTGTAAACAGAGCGATTTCAAAATACTTTATGATTGAAAAATCTTATAAGGCAATGTTTGCACAAAGCGAAAACTATCAGATGGTTAAGGCAAAATACCTTAAAGGTCAGGCGCCTATTGACCAGATTGCAGACGCTCAAGACCTTTACTTTAGTGCAAAACTTGACGCTTTAAATTCTCAGTATGAATTCTTTAAAGAACTTATCTGGGTACAAAGAGGCTTGTTATCTGTCAATTGGACAAAAGCAATAGATGAAGCCAAAAAATGGATAAAGAATATTCCGTCGGTACTTCCTGCGGAAGAAGATTTTACATTGTAATTATTCATTGACAAATTTTAAAAACGGTATTATATTCAATATAATACCGTTTTTCTTTAGGAAAATTTTTAGGAGGTTTTATGGATGAAAATATTGTAAATAATTCAGGACAGGGCAAAGGAATTGACATTCCGGCTGAAGTTAAGCGTTTTAACTGGGGTGCATTCTTTTTTCAGTGGGTTTGGGGGCTTTTTAACAAGTCATATTTAACTTTAATAAGTTTAGGTCTTTCTGTTCTTTTATTTGTAATCGGATTTTTGCTGGTCATTTTTGCCGGTGCATCCGGTAAACAGGGAATTGTTGGTCTAACTTTCATTTTGATGTTTTTCCTTAATGTCATATCGACTATTGTAAGTTTGGCTTTGTCAATATGGTTCGGTATAAAAGGTAATGACTGGGCTTGGCAGAATAAAAAATGGGAATCTGTTCAATATTTTCATCATGTCCAGCGTATATGGGCTATTGTAGGCACAGTGTTGGTATTTTTGGGCATCCCGCTCATCATTCTTGCAATGACTTTGCCGTCTTTGTTAATGAATACTGATAAAGTTAAGAACAGAACTGCGATTATAAAATCGGTATCACTTGTTCAGCAGGCATCTCTTATGAATGAGGCACTTGATAAAAAATGCGAACTTTCATCCGAAGGACTTGCATCTTGTTTTGGTGAAACATTATCCAAACCGGTAAACGGCAACAAAATTGAGGATGAATATTCAGGCAGTGTAATCGAATTCAAAGGCGACGGATACTGTGCAGGTTCAAATGCTTGTTATGTAACGATAATATCAGGCAATGCCAAAGAAAAAGCAGGTTTATATCTTGATGCAAAAGGTTCGGTAAGAGTTAATTCCGACGATTTGAACAAGATTATTACAAAATATTCTTCGGCAAGATAATCAGTCAGATATGTCCGTTTTTGGCATACGTATATTTTATGATATTTATGTGACTAAACATAAAGGAATAAAATATGGAATGGCTAATCGGATTCATTCTTGCAATAATGATTACCTGGGGTAACGATGATTAAAATAAAAAGCAGGTATTTAATACCTGCTTTTTATTTTTTGTCATTCAGAGGACTTTAGTCCGAAGAATTTTATATGCAAATCATTTCTCTGACGTCTTTACGTTTAACTTTAAGAGTTGTCGTTTTCGGCAATGCTTCTTTGGAAATTACAACTGATGTCGGACGTTTGTACGGAGCAAGTTGCTGAGATAATGTCTTAACATCAAGTTTAATCATTCTGTCGATGTCGTCTTCGGAGTACGTGTTGTACATTTCCGCTTTCGGAACGATTA
>Ga0256405_10003344_pt1 | contig 33322 bp, 56 predicted proteins | sample RumenRJG_02DNA_FD_189096 | JGI IMG/M metagenome (GOLD analysis project Ga0256405, IMG submission 189096) | Bovine rumen microbial communities from Lethbridge, Alberta, Canada - RJG_02 | ecosystem: Host-associated > Mammals > Digestive system > Stomach > Rumen | place: Canada: Alberta...
GCTTTATTATTAGCTGACACAAAAAGTTTTTCTTGTGATGCGGGAACAGCATATACCGTTGACAGCTTTTCTTCTTTTAATACCATGACTTGATTACCTTTAATTGCACGTGTTGTTTCATTAAAATCATTAAGCGCGGTAATTTTTCCTTTTCCAGAAGAAGTGATAGATAGAATTCCGCGATATTCTATATTATCTTTAATAATGGTTGCTCCAGCAATTTTTTCGTCAGTAGAAAGTTTAATCGCTTTTACACCTTTTGTTGCGCGGCCAGCACTACTAATTTCACTTATCGAATAATAGTTATAATAACCATTTTCACCAGCGACAAATATTTTATCATTATCTGACATTGATAGATATACGCCTACTAATTTATCGCCTTCCTCAAGTTTTACAGCAACTACTCCCTTTTTCGCGCGAGAATTATATTCATTGATTGTACTCTTTTTGATATAACCATTTTTGCTTACAGTAATCAAGTAATGATAAGCATTAAAAGAAGTTGTATCAATAAGAAGGATAACCTTTTCGTTATCTTGAGGAACAATTAGTTCATAAATTGAGTAATCTTTTCCAAAATCTAGTTCATTTAAAGAGAAGTTGTACATACGGCCATAATTAGTAAAAGCGGCCACTGTGCCAAGATTACTTGTATATAAAGTATTAATAAGATTGGCGCCCTTCGGAGGCTTGATATTTGCGCCTTTCTTTCCGCGCTTTGCACCCTGTAAATCCTCTTTTTTAATAACACGAATCATGTTATTATCAAAAAGCATTACGCCAACATCTTCTTCTTTGATGGTTTCTTGTTCGCTTTCTTCTGATTCAACAAGATTTAGTATTTTAGTACGGCGTTCATCACCAAATTTAGTTGCTACTTCTTCAAGGATTTTAATCAGTTCGTTATCAAGAGCCGTAGTATCATTTAATAAGTAGTTGTACCATGCAATTTTCTCTTCAAGTTCTTCCCGCTCTTCATTTAATTTTACAATATCAAGTTTAGTTAGACTTGATAACTTCATTGCAAGAATTGCTTTAGCTTGCTCTTCATTAAATTGATACGTAGAAATTAGTTTTGAAGACGCTTCACTTGGATTAGCAGAAGCACGAATTAATGCAACAACCTCATCAATAATTGAGTAGGCTTTAATTAGACCATCTACAATATTCTTTCGCGCGAGAGCTTTATCTAAATCAAATTGAATTTCACGAGTTTTACACTGTTGAATATGAGTGATATATTCTTGGAAGATTTGCCGTAAACCCATAACTTGAGGAAAACGACCATCTTTTAAAACCCACATATTAATAGTAAAATGATTTTCCAAACTGGTATCTTTATACAGTTTTTCTATCATTTTCTTAGAATTAACACCTTTATTTAGTTCCAAAATAATTTCTGGGGTTTTTCCTGTATTGTCATGAATACTTTTAATACCATAATGTTCATCTTCCATTAAAGCGTGTACTTGAGTCTTTATTACTTCACTATAAACGCCATATGGTAACTCTGTAATAATAATACTATTTGTATCAGGATTATAATTCATGACAGCGCGTAGTTTACAAGCCGCGCCTTGACCAATAATTAAAGCTTGATAGACTTCTTTTGCATTAACGAGAATACCGCCGGTCGCGAAGTCAGGCATAATAATTAAATCTTCATCAGTAATATTTTGGTCTTTAATTAATTTAATAATAACATTATTAACTTCTCGTAGATTAAACTGGGGGATACTACTACTAATAGCTATACCTAGACCCTGTGTACCATTACACAGATTAAAATAACCAATACTGGGCATTACTCCTGGATACTGTTCGGTTTCATCAAAATTGTTTCGCCAATTATTTCCGATAGCATTTTTGTCTAATCCATTATACAGATAACTAGCGATTTCACTTAAACGTAGTTCAGTATAACGCATCGCCGCTTCATCGCCGTTTTTTGTCATTGTACCATTATTTCCTTGGCATTCTTCAAGTGGTACGCGCATAGTAAAATCTTTACTCATGCGCATGTAAGATCCATAACAAGAACTTTCACCATGCTCATACAAATGGCCAAGACAATCGCCAACCACGCGGGCACTTTTAATAAAAGGCTTTTTATGTGTATTCTTTGTAATAGCCATCTGTGAGTAAATTAGCATACGAGCACTTGGTTTGAGCATATCGCGTACATCACAAATTGCGCGGTCAAGAATTACATTACCAGCATAACGTTCAAAATTTTCATTTACAACGTCGACCATTTTTCGCTGATTAATCATATTTCAAAACCTCCAAAATCAATTTGTTGCACAAAGTCTTTACGCGGAGTTACATCTTCACCCATTAAAGCAAGTAAAGTATTGATTCCTTCTTCAGATGGCATTAATTGTTCAAGATGCTGATATTTTGAATTAAATAAAGATTCCTGTAAGTCTTTTGGACTCATCTGACCAAGTCCTTTATAAAATACGATATTACCTTCTTTTTGATTCCGAGTATTTACCTCTTCTTCACTATAATAATACCATGTTTTTCCTTTAAAGTCAAGTTTACAAATAGGTGCTTTTAACCAATATAGTCTACCTTCTTGAATAAATTCTGGACATAATTTTTGTAAAATGGACATTACGAGTAAACCTACATGCGCCCCGTCGAAGTCTGCGTCGCTAGATATAGCAATTTTTCCATATCGTAATTTTTTACTATTATATTTTTGTCCATAGATTAATCCAAGGGCCTGAAGTAATAATTTTACTTCTTCATTCTCTAACACTTTTTCAAGCGGATTGGCTAATGCATTGATAGCTTTACCTCTAAGCATTAAAATACCAATATGATCGCCATTTTCCGCTTTTTGTCGCCCAGTACTGATCGAGCCGCCGGCCGAATCCCCTTCTACAACCACAAGGGTTGAGTCTTGTCCCAAAATACGAGCCTCACGAAGTTTATCACTTGTAATAAATTTTTTCTTTGCGGCGTTAATCATTTCTTTCTCATGATTTAAAACAGCATTGTATTCTCTTTCAGCCGCGGCAGAAGCTTTTTCAATTCTTTCAAGTAATGTAACTACATTATTAAAATCAGTTGTTCTTGTTGCCGCGAATTGTTTAAGAGTCTCGGTAATTGCAGCGGCGGTCGCGGTTGCTGCTTCTTTATTTGCTAAAGCGGTTTTTGCCTGATTAGAAAATTGTCCAACTCGAACTTTTACAGAAACATAACCGTCAAGCATATTACGGATAGAATCGCCATCAAATTTTTTCTTAGCTAATGAATTAAAAGTACGAGTAAGAGAACTTTTAAATTGACTTATAAAAGCGCCACCATCTGGCATATAAAGTCCATTAGCGTATCCACGAATTTGTCCCTTTTTCTTTACCCATTGCAATGCTAATTCAACTTCACAATCAGCGATATTCCCAGAATACTGAAAAGGTTTAGAAAGAGCATTGATAGTATCAAGTCCATCAATTAATCCGTTTTTAGAAATAAAAATTTCTTCTTGTCCATCAACATTTAGAATAATTTTAAGACCGCGGGAAAAATAAGATAATTGTTTTAATGTTTTAGATAATACATTAATATCAATTCTGGTATCTTTTCCATATACTTTTTCAGAAGGAATATAAGTAATTTTTGTCCCAGTTTTATTAGACTTACCAATTATTTTTACGTCACTGTCTGGGACCGCACCTTCATCTGTTTCGTGGAAGGACTGAAAGTAAATATTACCGTCACGCTGTACTTCTACTTTAAGCCATTTCGCAGTATGACATACAATCTTATTACCCTGACCATTACATCCGACACTACTGCTATAAGCAGTTTTATCGTCATATTTTGCGCCGGAATGAGGGACTAGGAACGCGGCGGTAAGAGAATTCATACCGTCCTCGCGCATACCCACCGGGATGCCGCGCATATTATCTTCCGCAATAATTTCATTAGTTTTTGTATTTATTGTTATTTTAATATAGGCATCTTTTTGATTAGTCGCGGCGTATTCATCTTGTGCATTATATACTAATTCGCGTAAACCTAAATCCATCGCTTCTTGAAGGTCCGCGGAAAGATACATACCAAGACGTTCACGATAGGCGCGTCCAGGGGAAAGAGTTTGTATATCATTTGCAGAATAATTTTGAATCAAAATCATCCCTCCTTTTCATTCAATTTATTATAACATAAATTAAAAAGAAAGTCAAGCATTTTATTGCTTGACTATTATTATTCAAAGCTTTGAAATACTTCCACGTCATTTTCATCTATAACAAACACCAATTTCCTATGAAGTGCGCCCGCGAGGCTCATAAGCATTTGCTTCAAAGTATCAAGGTCTTCATCTATCTTTTCTGTATTAACTTGTAAGTCAAGATTTATAGTGCATTTTGGACTTACATATTCTTTCCAATCAAACATCTTCTTTCCTCCCAAAACAATAAGTATACCATGGTTCTGGCATTTTCCTATTCATTTCTTCTGAAATTTTATCAAAAGCCAACATAATATCATGCCATTCCTCAAAATTGGATTTATATTTATATTGTTCTATAAATTCTTTTTCATGTTTACGAAGCAAATAAATACATACTTTACCAACTTTATCATAACATTTTTCAAGATTTTCAATATATGCCTTTAATTTTTCATATTCTTTTATGATATCATGGTCTCCGGAACCATTATCACAATAAAAATACCAATCGAGATATTCAATTGCTTTATCTTTATTAATCATTCACAACCTCACACTCAAACTTACTAGTATAATGGTCCAAAATATTCGCGGCCCGCGTTTCCATTCGCTCGAAATACTCTTCTGTATTCCATTGAATTAATTCATCAATTGCTTCATCAATACTACATTCATTATCTTCTGCATAACTTTCAATATCCGCGGAAGGAGATTCCCATTCATAAGTTAATTTATATTTAATCTTCATACTCGCTCCAATATTTATTATACTCTTTTGGGTAAAGTAATGCGGGAACAATAACGATTTTATATTCATTAAGAAGATATAATAAATCATTTTCTTTTAATAAATCATAATGTTCCTGTGTACAATAATAAGCTGGTTGTTTGTAATGATATGGCGAAATTGCTTTAATTGTTTTATCAAGTTCTTCTCGTAAATTCATATCAATTTTCTTCTTCTAATTTTCTTCCACACCAAGGACAATATCTAATCATTGGGGACATGCCCATTCCTAAATATGCTTTTCTTAATTCATCATACCATTTTAATTCAATAAACAACATGTCTTTGTCAATTCTTAGACTAGCGGTCGTATCACCGTCTTCCGCAATATATTCATGACGTTTATGTTGAGTAAAACAATATTCACATTCTTTCATATTTACCTCCAATAACAATCATTGACTTCATTTTCTGTTCCACAATTCGGGCATGTGGCATTCCAGTAGTTAAAACGAAAAAATTCATCCCATTGAGTTTCTGCATTGACGTGATATCTATAACCACAATGTTTACAAATAAATTGTTTATATTCAGAACTTATTGCTTCGGGCGTATATTTGTTTTCGGCCCATTTTAAAAACTGATTTTCTGGCATAGCCCAAAGTTCATCGAGATAAATATTAAAGGTTGAATTAAATTTTTCTCTATTGGTCATATTTATATTTATAGCCCTACAATTCATGTTAATACAGTAAGGCACTCCTTTTTATAAGAATTAATAGTTTGATCTTCAATTAGTGGCGCAAAGACTTTAATTATTTATTAGATACTTGTCCCCAAATAATAATTCTAATGTGATTTTACCACGTTCATAATAAGGAATACGGACTAAGGGAATATTATGTTTTCTCGCATACTCATTTTTTATTTTATCCCGCCCTTGACGTTCAATTAAAGACGCTTTTCCATAACCTGGACGATATTCTTGATAATGCTAAATACCATCAAATTCAATTAATCGTATTGGAATATTATTATTTAATATAATAAAATCATATCGACCTATAATACCGCTTGGTAATCGTAAATCAGAAAAATATGGCTTATCATGAATAAACGTATAGTTATTCTAAATTAATAACTTTGAAATTTCTTCTTCTCCATAACTACGAATTATATTATGACAACCACAACTATGATAATGCTCTTGATTTCTTAAAGTTTTTGTTGTTCGTAATACAATATTACCGCACTAACACTTACACTCCCAATATGCAGTACCATTAGCCTGGGTTTTCTCACTCTTTTTTAATACAGTTAAAGCATCAAACTGTTTTCCTATTAAGTTTTCTGGAATTTCTCGTTCTTTATAACAAGTTGTTACTTCGCCTCGATGGAGTCTAGAAGGATCTAAATACTCCTCCGCGCCGCAATCACATCGAACTTTTACGCGATATTTATATTTTCTCTTATTATCTTCTATATATTGTTCTGAAAAATAATCAATAATTGTTAGAGTTCCAAAACGCTAGCCAATTTCATTAGACTAACTTTTGATCAAGCGTTCTTTTTTCTAGCACTCTGGGCATAATCCTACTTTATTATTCATTAAATGGTCGCTGCGCGCTGTTTTATAATTTCCGCAGATACATCGTAATAAATAAGTAGCATGATCTTTTTTATCTATTCTATATAATATAGTCATATTTCTGACTATATCACCATATTTAAATTTTTGTTTTTCAATTTTGGCCTTAGAAGGAGGAAATTGTTTAACAATTTCTTCTGGTAATTCTAATTCAATATTTTCATTTGTTATAATCTTCATTTTTATCGCCCCATACTTGATTTAATTTTTTACAGAAGTTTATTATATGAAGTTCAATAGATTCTTCCATCCTTTTAGATAATTTAGACTTTCCATTATACCATTTAGAAATAGAAGTTCCATGACATTCACAAATTTTTCCTATTTGATTAAATGTAAAATCATTATCTAAAAGAAATTGAATTTTTTCTCTTAAAATCATCATATCACCTCATTATAATTGTATGAAAGCTTCATCTATTCTTTGATTTTTTCTTCCCGTTAATGAATTTTATTTCAATTTTTAATTCAAAAGGACAATACACGTCATGTCCCATATTCCTCAATGCTTCCGCGGCGCGAACCATTAAAGTACGATGTTCACTGTCGCAAGGACCGCCAAGATAAATTTGACTCATATTATTCTCCTTTACCATACATCCATATCTGTAATATCTTCTTTTTCTCCACAAACCTGGCATACGGCAGTTACACATTGACCAATTCCAGTGCCATAAGGAATAATATATGGCATTTTCCCGCCATCAATTTTATACTTACAACGACATTCTTCATGCTTTTTACAAAATGCGCGCCACGCATCAAGTTCTTTTTCACTACTAAAAAATCCAAAAGCAAATTTTAACTTTTCTTTTAGGCGCGCATTTTCTTCAGCATATGCATTTTGAATTTCTGCAATAACTTCTTCGCGCGTCTTACTTGCTTCTATTAAAGCGTTTGTGGTTTGTTTCTTGTAGTAAGAAAGTGTATCTTCTAATGCTTTTACCAACTCTTTGGGTTCATAAATTGTTTGTATTTGTGTATCATTGGATTTTGTATCAATTACATTAAACACATTAATCTCCTTCTTTATACCCAGTTTTTGATTCAAATACTTCTTGATAATTTTTCATAATTCTATAAATTCGTTGTTCTTCTGGTTCATAATAATAACCATCTGGTTCATTGTCGTATAAATAAGTGGCGGCAACAACACTACATGGCCATCTATTCGCTAATTCAAAATCATTATAACTAACATAAGGTGGGTCACATATGCCGGTTACGTCGCGTGCTAATTTGCGAGGATAATTTTTAATAAATTCATAAAATTCTTCTTTTGTTACTTGAATATTATTTGGTTCAACTGTATAAAATTTATTTTTCATATTATTCCTCTGTCGCACTAAATCCAATTACACTTAAGCCAAAGAATTTATCCATTAGATAGAAAAGACATTTATCTCCGTTATGAATAACAATTGGTTTATTTTCATCATAATTATCATGAATTAAATCTTCATAATCAAGAACTTCAATATCATTAAAGCCAAGCGAAGATGCCTTTACTTGAAACGCGCGTTTATTTTGAGTAACGACCGCGGCGCCATGTTCGCGCGCATAAGTAAGGAGTTCTGCGGCCTTGCCGCTATCACGACTACGAATAATTGTTTTCATTTTTAAGAGTTTCCCTCCAATGTTTTTCTAATTCAAAATATTTTTTACATTCTGCGGCATTAGGATGCTGAACCATTGTAATACATCCTTCATCATCAATAGCAACATAATTAAACATTTCGCAGGCGTCACATCTGTCATAACGAGGTAAAGTTTTTAATTCAGGATGTTTACGACACCATTCACGACATTTTTGTTTTTTATATTTTCGGCCGGGAAGCATATCAAATGTACATAGATGATAATGGCTTGGAAATCCTTGATGCTCTGGATGCCGGTCAAGCCATTTATTAAAGGTTTCTTTTATATCCTCATGAAGCTCTTTTTGTGTTTTTAATTCTGTCATTTAATATATCCTCTTATATTATAAACCTAATTGTTCTGCGAGATATTTTGCACGGACATCGCAAGCAATTTTAAATGCTTCTGCCGGATGCTCTGCTTTAATATTGTGCACCGTTAATGCTGAATCAAAAGAAAATCTTGCTTGACTAATTCTAATTTCAAGGTTTGGCTTATCAAAATAAAATTTCGGCTGACCATCTAATTCACCGTTTGCTTTAAAATTAATTCGCCAATATCCTGTTGGAGAAGGGTTATAAAAAGTATCGTCCGGAACGTCTGGAGTAAATGCTTCAATCTCAGCGTCTTGATAAGAATCGCAGTACATTTTACGTAAATATTCTGCATTTTCATAAGTTGTTGCTACTGCACAAATATGATAACCAGAATACTCTCCTTTTGTAATTACATAAATCATTTTATAATACGCTCCTTTACAGTATATACATTTGTATATTCTTCTTTACTTAAAATTTCATATTTTTCATAAAATTCATTTAAAGATATATCGTCTGACACGCGCACTATTTGTTTATATTTACCAGTTGGTTTTTGGGGTGCAATTATCGCGGCCATCATGAAAAAAATAAAAGCGACTGCGGCGAGGGCCGCTGTAAAGCAAGCGATAATAGATGGAATGTTATCAACCTCAGATTCATGTAAAGTAATGGCGGCTATAATTGCTATTCCTAAGGAAATAATAATACCATGCACAATCCAACTTTGTATTGTAGTAATTTCTATTGTTTTTAAAATTTCAATGCCATCCATTTAAAAGACCAGTCCTTCCTTAATACATCCTTTAATCAATTCAAGCGCGCGGTCATTCTTTATATAGCCATAAACTGTTTCTCTATCTTTTTCATTACAAAGGTAAAGCATCGCGGCGACAACCATCTGTGCGGCGAAATCGCGCTTATCAGAATCAGGAATCTGTGCGGTACTTTCATCTTCATTTTTAAAGGAGTAAAAGAATGATGTTTTTTCAATAGTTTCAAGTTTTTTATCAATCATTTCTTCATAATCTTGATTAAAATCATTAGGTTGCATTTCATTTATATATTTTTCAATTATATAGTAACAAGCATATAGCCCACGCGCTGTAAGTTGATGGCGCGGCCTATATGTTTTATTACAAATCCAATGTATAAAACGATAGAATAATTTTCGCATTTCATTTCTCCTTTTCTTTATTATAACTCAAATTTTATTCTTTGTCAAGAATTCGCTTGCGTCCCTTCGGATTGCCGCGGAGCGCGTAGCGCGAAGCCGCAATTTCCGAAGGGAGAAGGTGGGATTTTCCGGCGATTTTAAAATTATTTTTATGTTAATTATTATGTTATTTATTATGTTTATATTATGTTATAGGTAGGAATTCTTTACTTTTCGCAGGTCGGAAAATCCTACTTGTTAAAAGGTCGGAAAATCCGACTTGACTCGCCGTAAAATCCTACTTACTCCATATTTTAAAAATATAGTACAATTTTCCGACTTGTTAGAAAGTCGGAAAATCCGACTTATTCAAAATAATCAAGATTGATAGTAATTGATTCGTATTCTTTAAATTCAATAATGCCCTTTGCCGCGAGAGCTTTCCGCCGCTCAATATAGGTATCATGTGACATTCCAGTTCTATCCCTTATCCACTTTTCCGAGGGATGAAATGGTTTTGTTACATCATCAGTCTGTCCTATTAAAAGAATGAGCAATAATCTATCATTTGCTGTCAATCCTTTTGTGGTTCCTATTGCCACTAGCAATCTATCAGCAACACTTATTCGTTGCTCATTTTCCTCTTTCCATTTCTTACCACGCATATATAGAGCGGGCGCGTTATTTATATTTGCCATAACTTAGGTTCCTCCATTTAGGTACGTTTATGCATGCGGTTTAATTCAGGGATTGCTGCTTGTAAGGCATCACTATCCTCAAATATCCATACTGTAAATTCAGGATGATATTCGTTTATATCGGTTCCGATTATTTTGAAGCCGCGCTTACGCAATTCAACCGCGAGCCAACGTGAATAAATTCGATACGTTTTGATATTTGGCATATTTTTACTCCTCAAAATTATATTCTTTCATCTTATCTTCCATTCTCTTTAATAATGTAAGAGAAGGATTGTCATGCCTATGAATTATTTTATTTAGATGCGCGCGGCTAATATGTAAGTCTTCTGCCGCGGCGGTTTGCGTTTTATAATGTCCTTCCATAAAACGAATATATTTTTGAATTATTTCTTCAATCATTTCAGCACCTCGGTCGCAATATTCCCAACAATCGCGATAAAATAAAATATTGGAAGTTTCCTTCTATCTCTTATGTATTCCAAAAAGGAAAGAATCATTCCGATTTCTTTCCTTCCATAAAATTTTTCATTTCAACCCAATTGGTAAAAACTTGTTCATTATCAAAACAATAGTGCTCAATTAAGTGTTCCTTTGCGGCCTTAACAAAATCTTCAAATGCTCGTGTCTTTGCTACGATTATTTCATCTTTTTCAATCCAATCTGAATCATCTTCTGCCCAAGGATTAAAAAGTTCAAAGCCATCTTCATTGTCAGTTGGAACCGCGGGATAAAAGTCATCGTAATCATCAAACGCAATATATGCTACAATGGGTTTATAACAAAAGATTACATGATGAAAATTTTTATCTGTTCCATAATATACAAGGGGAATCTCGTTGCTCCCCATAAGACGCCGAAAATATTGCTTCTCTTCTAATTCATCAACTTCTTCAATAGGGCCGCAGAAATCTTCGATTTCGATAAAGCGGCCCATAAGACTGCGATGACGAGGATAATATTCCATAATTGTCTTATGAGTCATTAGTAGTTTCCTCCATAAAAAACTTGTAATCCATTTTCACGCAACTTGTCATAATTATAAATTACACGACAAATATCAGGAACGCTTTTAAAATCGTCCCAATAATCTGGATTATGCGCGGCTACATCAAGTAAGTACTCAAGGTCATCCTTGCTAAGTTCAACCCAATCGCCATTGTCAAGGCCATACTTATGCGACATGGCAGTATGCAAGTCCCAGAACTTACGCCAATACGCAAGTTCCGCGGGCGTATCCCATTCATAATTTTCTTTCATTTCACGAGAGTCAAATAGTGCATCCCAAAATTCTTCGGATTCAAGCTGCTTCTTATTGCGCGCGGCTACCAAATAAGCATCAAGGCCGATTGTAATCACCCTCTTTCTTTTTCTATAATAATTATATTATAATTTTAAAATAAAGTCAAATTCTTACAAATATTCTTCTCCAAATAATATATCTTTTGTTACTTTATTTTTCATATAATATGGAATTCTTACTAATGGTAAATTATGATTTTTAGCATATAAATTTTTTATATTATCATTTTCTTGTCGCTACTCTAATGATAAAGAATTAAACCATCCAGTCTTTTTATAATGTTGTTCTCCATCGAATTCAATTAGCCAATATGGATTATTATTTTGATTTAGAATAATAAAATCATATCGTCCTATTCCGCCGCCAGGTAAAATTAAATCTTTAAAGTATGGTTTATCGAAAAGATAATTATAATTATTATCAATTAAAATTTGTTCTATCTACATTTCTCCAACGGATTTTTTAAGGCAACCGCATGAATGAGTAGCTCTTCCTAAGTTGCCATTAATTACTTCTACAATATTGCCACAATCGCACTAGCATCTCCATATGGCATTATTCCCACTTTTTCTTTCCATTCTTTCTAATACAGTCAATAATCCAAAACGTTGTCCAGTTAAATCTTTTTTACACTTTTCTCCGTTTTGTCTTGCTTTTTCTGGTTGTAGGCATCCGCAAGATTTAGTATTGCCATTTTTCAATCGTTTCCCTGTAACTATTATAGTATTTCCGCAAGTGCATCGACATAACCACTATGGCTTATTTTCTGCGTCATTTAATTCATATCTTTTTATAACTTCTAAACGGCTTTCTGGGACTCTCCATGCTCCCACATTTTCCATCCCGTCATATCAATTAATTTTGGCATAAAATCACATCCATATATTTTCTAAATTTTCTATATAAGACTTGATATGACTTTTTATGGATTCTTCCATCCTTGCGGAAATATTTATTTCACCTCGCATCCACTTTGAAAGACTTGTAGAATGGCATTCGCATATTTTTCCTAGTTGGTTATATGAATAGCCAAGTTCAATCATTTTTTGTATTTTTTCTTGTAGCGTCATATCTTATCCCTCCATAGGATAAGTGATATAAAAAAGAAAGAATAACTTTATTTTCTTCTTTTTTTTAGATTTTTTCTTTCAAAATTATGATTATTTAATCTTCACTTTCATCAATGTCTTCGGGAGTTAAAATCTTCATATCATCTACTGGATACCAGTATTCGCCATCAAAGTAATAGCCTTTTACAGTATAAGGTACAAGATGTGTATAAAGCGCATGATGCGGTGACACCATTTGGACGTTATTATCTCCATAATATTCTTTCATCTTATCAAATACTACCTCATGCGCACAATACAGGCGTTGAGAAACAGGCTCGATTTTGTAGATATAACCAATCGGATAACGTTGCGAAATTTGCTCAAAAGTTTTAAACATACTTTTCTCCTTTCTTTCAATTATATTATAACCTAAATTTTAATTTTTGTCAAACATTTTTCTTGCGGTACTTTTTTTAATTAAGACTTCATCTTGCCCTTCTTTTACTAATTCACCATAATATTTAGTTAAAATATAGCATGAATAATTTATATTGCGTTTATTAAACCATAATTTTAAGTCCTCTATGGATTTACATCCATAGAGGGTATCATCATTAAACCAAATGTTAGGGTCGTCTCTTTTTCTTCCGTCTTTTGTACAAAAAGGTCCTCCGCCATCCGGAAGTTCGTAACGATAAATAATCATATTTATTTTTCCTTTTTATTTTATTAGCCATTAGATGACTTTATTAAGTATTTATCTCCCATAATCATTTCGAGAGTTATATGGTCGCGTTCTTTATATGGAATACGAACAAGTGGGATATTGTGCGATAAAGCATATTCATTTTTTAGCCTATCTGCTCTTTGTAATCTTAAAAATTCATTTTCTCCAAAAAGTGTATTTGATTTATTATGTTGTAACCCATCAAATTCTATAATACGCTATGGTTGATTATTATCATTTAAAATAATAAAATCATAACGCCCAGGTTTACCTTTTTCTAAAATTAAATCTTTAAAATATTCTTTATTATAAACATATTTAATATTATTATCATCTAATATTTTACGAATATTATCTTCTCCCTTAGACCCCTAAAAGCGTAAACAACCACAAGAAGCTGTATGACCGTTGATTAAATCTCTGCCAACCGCAGTAAAGATGTTTCCACAACGTAAACACTTACATTTCCAATAGGAATGTTCATCTTTAATATGATTAATTATTGGATATTCGTAATCTCGCTCCAATACTAAAACCTCATTAAAAATTTGGTTTTCTAAATGATAAGCTCGCTTAGCAGCACTTATTTTTTGTAAACAACCGCAAGAACGTACTGTCCCATTTTTTAGCGAAGCGACGGTAGCATCTGTATAATTACCACATTTACATTGACAATGCCAAACTACGTTACCGTACCGTCGTTCTGATAATGGATAAAGAGCAGTTAAATATGTAAAAGTTTGATTGGTTAAATCAACGGTAGCAAACTTCTTTTTACAACCGCATGATTTTGTATGCCCAGATCGCAATTTAGTCCCTTCAACTAGTTTTTGTGTTCCGCATTTACATATCGCAGGCCAATAAATTTTATTGCCTTGTTTAATAGGCTCGGCATCTTCAGGTACACTATAAAAACTGTCAGGCACGCCATGCTCGCTTAGTTTCCATCCTTGCATATTAATTTTTACTTTTGTCATAAAATCACATCCAAATTTCTTCTAATTTTTTTAGAAAGGCTTGAATATGACTTTCAATAGATTCTTCCATGCGTTTAGAGATATTACTCGCGCCGCGAAGCCAACTAGAAATAGTTGTTCCGTGGCATTCACAAATTTTTCCTATCTAACCACAAGTAAAACCTAATTCAATAAGTTTTTGTATTTTTTCTTTTGTCGTCATATCTTATCCCTCCATAGGATAAGTAATTTAGAAAGGGGAGAATTACTGCATTTTCTCCCTTTTCTAAAAAATTTTTTTATTTTAAAGATTTTCTATTCAAAATTAAGTTCATTATTATACCAGTAAGCATACTTAGACTAACTCCTGTAAAAGTAATCGGTCCAAGATTTAAGCTAAGTCCGCCAATACCAGTTGTAAGAACTGCACAGACAATCATTACATCTTTTGTATTATTATAATTAATGCCGCTATTCATAAGTATATTTAATCCAGAAAATGCAATGTATCCATATGCAATAAGACTAACGCCACAGAAAATTGGATTGCCAATACTTTCAAATAAAGCCATTAAGGGGCGGAAGAATGAGGCAATAATCATTACGATGGCGGCGGCGCCTACAACATAAGCACTGCCTACACGACTAACCGCAGTACAACTAATTGACTCGCCATAACTTGTATTGGGCTGGCCGCCGACTATTGTGCCGACGAAAGATGCTGTCCCATCCGCCCAAAGAGTACGGTGAAGTCCTGGTGTTACAGTTAAATCAGTGCCGATGACCGCGCTCAAACTTTTATGGTCGCCAATATGTTCCAATAGAAGAGCGAGAGAAGTTGATACCCACATAATAATTAATTGTGGAATCCAATCCCATTTAAAGCCTTCAAAAGTTGCAGATAGGAAAGCAAATTTAGGAACAGAAAATAGTTTCATGTTATTAAAAGCAGAAAGATTTAGTACATGAATACCAAATATTTCCAAGATAAGACATAATACATATCCTGCGGCTAAAGCAATAAGGAAAGGAATTGTTTTGATAAAGCCTTTACCATAACGAGCAGTAATTGCAGTGACGAACATTACGAATAATGCAACAAATACGCCAATAAGGCTATAAGCGCCATTGATTTGTGCATAAGAAACACTAAATTTAGATAAATTTAATCCAATAACAAGAATAACACTGCCGATAACACTACTTGGTAAAAGATTATTTAGCCATTGGACTCCGCTTTTCTTGATGCCAAGACCAACAAAAAGATATAGTAAAGCAGTAATCATACCGCCAACCATTACAGCAAGATAGTTGCCGCCGGATAGTGCTAATGTACCACATACGGCTGATACTGTTCCGCCAGCATTAGACACATACATAGGACTCTTAAAGGCGGTCAACAGCAGATAGACTAATGTGCCAATGCCACTAGCGGCCACCCCAGCATCAAGCGGGGTCCCGCAGATGGTTGAAATTAGTAATGTTGCAGTTAGGATTGAAAATACCTGTTGCATTGTATATCCAATCCATTCTTTTAATGTCTTTGGCTTTTCTCGTACACCATAGATTAAATTTGTATTATCCATTTTCTGATTCTCCTACATCAAAATTATATTGTGGCAATACGATTGCCCAACTATCATTTGAAACTTCTTTCTTTATACAATATACAGGTACGCCACGATAACGTCCAATAAAACCAGACCAACTCTCGTCGGGCAGTGATTGTTCTAAGGGATTAGTAATAGCGTCACAGAATTTTCTTGTCGCATAAATTACAGCATCACGGTCGTAATTATTTTGAATTAATTGAATTGCGGAGACTATAAGATTATGATCTGGTTCGGTTATATATAAATTATTCATTCTTATATTGCTCCTTTAAAATTGGAATAATTTCATCAAAAGAATTATGAAGTGTATGATCGCTTGTTGCTGCGAGAATTATTCCGTAAAGGAATTGATTTATTGAAAAACTGCGACGCCAGTCTTTTTCATTGAGATGATTGGTACGAATATCAAAATAGTGGGCATAATTTTGTTTAATTGCTTGCTGATCAAGAATTTTTAATAGTACATCAAATAATTTTGCTTTTTGTTCTTGTGATAAATTATTTAAATTAGCGTTTTTCCAATTATTGTCTATTATTGTTTCCCAGATTTCCCTAACCATTTGGTCCGCCATATACTTCCATCCATAAAGGATTGATACTTCACACATCGTTCCAATAGCAGACTGCTCTGGGCACAATACAGTATAATCACTATTCCATAGTCGTTCAACGTCGGCTTCGACAATTTTTTCTGCCAGATGATTGTTCTCTTCCTCTGTCATGCTAGATTTGTCGTTAATGCTCTTGTTAGAAATAGGGCTATAAATTTCTCCTGGAATATTAGCCTCTTTAAACTTATCATACTCTTCTTGGCGCGCGAGATTTTCTCCGTGTGTCATGATTCCGCCACCTAAGTATCCAAGCGGTTCTTTATTCATTTGAATCCTCCTTATGTATTAAATCCCAAAGAATATCGTACATTTCCATCTTAAACCCTTCTGGCTGCTGTTCTACTGGAAGCATCCACCAAGCAAGTCCCGCATCTGGATGACGATTGAAATATTCATCTATCATATCATCCCATACTTGTTTTTTATCATATTTTTGTTCACTCATTTTATTTTTCCTCCACACAATAAATTATAATATTATACCCATTTTCTGTTTCTTCAATGCCATAAGGTACTTCCGCGAAAGTATGATTGTCACGTAATGGCAAATAAATAGCATCAAGTCTCCAAGGGCCTTTCCAGAGTTCTACGCGTGGTAATTTACTATTGTCTCCACTACAACCAGACAATAAAAAAATTAAAATAATAAATATTAATATAATTAATATTCTTTTCATATCTTATTCCTTTTTTCTTTTATTATATCATGAATTTTAAAAAAAGTCAAAAAGAAAGGTGGGAGCATTTCTGCTCCCAATGTGTTTAAAGCGCCTCTTTATACGAAGAAAACATGAAAAAGGAAGATCGTGGCCGTTCATGAACAATCCAGAAGGCGCTGGATGAATACCTGGAGAAGCGGGGCTATTGACGGTAGCCCCGTCTTTTCTTCTCCATCAGTGGTTATTGATACTTACTTATGGTGTTATTTAAAGTGCCAGTTCTATGACCGTTTTACCATAGTCGTTAGCAAAAGTAACATGAATATACGATGCCGATGATGGTATACTCAATGTCATATATCCATTTTCCAAATCCGTTGATGTTGGAAAAGCGTCACTAATATGGGATCGTGAACTACCTGCACAATATGAAACCATAAACATTGTGCTTTCAGATGACGAAAATGATAATTTTCCAGAATTCGAGTCATAAAGTGCAGTATTGTCATTTATACAAAATCCAACATAATTCTTGCTATCATCGCCATCAAATCCGACTTCATACCACCCGGGAGTTGTTTGCGTGTATTGGACAATAGCGGACTCATCATAGTTCGTTACATCAATAGTATCAATCAGTGTTCCAGATTTTTTAACAATCAATGTGTTTGATTTTTTTTGCAGTAAGGTAATTTCGACAATATCTGAAGTGGTATAATTAGATTTACTACCATAATTCAAGCCAATGCTTGGCGAAATATATGGATACATTGCTTCCATATTTACAGGTGGAACAGTATCAATTAAATCATACCTTTCGAGTCTATAATCTGCAAATTCGATAAAAAAGTTTTCAAAAGAACCGTATATGTTCCACCTTTTTCTACGGCAGGTTGGTGTAACTGCCTCACTGACTTCTATTTGCGATAGCTCGCCGAACGTATTATATACAAGATCAGTAATAAAAGCAGTGTGTACCCCAATTGCTTCTATAATGTCACCAATTTGTATATCTTCAGCGGTATATTCACCTGCGTTCGCAATCACCCGAATGTTTGGATCAGATGCAAATGATCCACTTGCATATGTGTTGCGCAAATTTAACGCATATACAACAGCTTTTGAACAATTGACTGAATACCAACCACTTGCCCTGTAAGCCGTGCCAACACGTGAGAAATCATAAATCACAGAATTTGGATTTGCTAGGGCTGACAAAAAAGTTTCGATTGATATGTTTTTTCCCAACCACTGTTCGTATGTTAGCTGTGCACCATAAGGAACACCGATCTGTTTTTCTCCGGTCGAGAAACTATCGAATACCAAATTCCCATCAACTCTTCTTTGCCTTGGCACAGGCGCAATTGGTGTCCATTCGGTATCGCACAGCAATCTCATTCGCATAGCTACATTAAATTTACCATTATTTTTTTGTGTCATGCCAACCAGACCAACTAACCACTTATTAGTAGAATAAGATTCATTTTTTGGTAGCATGTCAAATATTCTACTTTTTAAAACATTCTCACTACGAATATAAAAATCATCAATGTTATCTGCTCTAACTGTGAAACGGGCATATTTTGCATTTTGTGGGATATCTGTTGTATATTCATCGTATGTATCCGTGGCATTCTCATCAAATTCGCTACGAATTCCGCTTATATAATTGTATTGGGAATCATAAAATGCCATTCCGTGAGTTGGGGTAGTTGCAATGTGCGCAATAACGCGAGCGTATGTGATTTTATTAAACTTGCTTATGTCAACATAGCCAGTAGCAGAGAAATTTGACGAGCTATACACTAAGCCACTCGAATATCTTATCGCACTTGACACGGAATCAATTTCGAATGGTATAGCCTCGTCAGAAAGATTGCAAATTTTTTCAAACTTATCTCCAGTTATTTTGGCATCTGCGGCTTCCCCCGTTTGAGTCAAAGTAGTATCTACATTAGGGATAACTTTTTTTGAATAAATCTTTACAGCATTTGGAGTAAAGTTTATACCAGAATAAGATATCTTATGTATATATAGGTAATTAGCCCCAGTTGGAATTGGTATGCTATTCGAAGTTCCGGCAGGAATTACAATCCGCCCTGTCCCATCAACATAGTTTGCAGTCTCATGTACAACAGTGCTATCGTCCACAAGGAAAGCAACCGATCCATTTGCATTGCTTTGTGCTGTTACATAAATTTGTAATTCTTTTCCAGAAAGAGGAACTAAACACGATTTTCCACCTATCCATGTATTATCTGAACCGAGAGATACATTACGTGCATTTTGATTAAAATCAACATCTTTCTCTTCGCTAACAACATCCATAACGTTTTCCAATGATGTTGAAACGTTTTCCAATGATGTTGAAACGTTTTCCAATGATGTTGAAACGTTTTCCAATGATGTTGAAACGTTTTTAACTCTATCGTTTAGATTGCTAATATAATGATGATTATATTTTAATACATAAAATCCATCAATATATGCGCTTCCTCTAATTGTAAACCTTGCATATTTTGCCCCATCAGGAACGTTAACTTCATAATCTTCATAATGAGCATCACCATCTCTTACAAAACCAGAATTAATTCCAGAAATATAAGTTTTGTTTGCATCATAAAATGCTATACCATGAGATGGCGTATTCCCTAGGTTTACAAACAAACGACTATATCTAATTTCTGATGCGCCATTAAGATCTATATAATCTGTACGTAGGAATCCGCTCGACGATACATTAATACCAGTAGCGTAACGAATATATTCACCTTGTATTACATCGTAATCATAAAGAGACAACCCTGTAATGTTCTCAAACCTATCAGCCTGATCACTCAACGCGCTCTTTAAGTCAGCAACTTCCCCCATGGCCCCACCCGTAATTTGGGCGATATTCGCTCCCGTGCCGGTGGTGGTCAGGGTGTCACCGATGGCGATATCCGCCGTGACCTGGTACAGCTTGCCGTCATAGATCAGATAGCTGCCCTGGGCGTGGGCTGCGCTGGCGGTACTAGTGGATTCGGTTGGGGCAGTAATATTTTTTATTTCATTAATATCCTATGCCGTAGGAACTTCATCAATAGCATTTTCTAAATTATCGACTCTTGTTTCCAGTCCATCAAAATCTGTCATTGTTGGAATAAGAACGCTTTGAGTAGAATTTTCAATCTAAATTCCAGGCTACTGAGAAGAGGGTGTTTCTCCTTTATCAACCATTTGAATAAAATTTGCCTAGTTGGCATCAACGGTTTCTATACCATTTTCAATATTATTCATTTTTGAAGCTGTTATAATTTCACCGTTTACCCATGTATGCTTTTCGTAAGCCATTTTATTACCTCCTTTCGTAAATTTACGAATGTAATAAAGTTCTTTTCATATAAATAAGTAATATTTTACTTTAAAATTACTTCTTTTTTCCGCGCAACCATTAAATTTTTGACGCGAGTTCCGCGGTCTTTGATCTTTCCGTCTTAATTAGTTTTACCATTCCGAATAGCGGGTCGCCGCTCAATGAAGCAATAAGTCTATTAATACCATTATTTTCTTCAAAGCGTTTAGCGTCAGTTTGTAGAATGTCGCCATTAACCCAAAGTTGGCTTCCTTCACCGCAGCGGCTTACAAGTAGTTTATAGCCTCCGCCAGTGATGTTCTGCCCCTCAGATACGTAAATAATTGTTCTATCCCAACTCATACCTCTGATAAAGCCGAGATTTACCGCTTCAATCATTCCTTGTTCTTCCATATCATTTAGCCCTTCTTCACCAAGGATTGAAGCTAGCGGGCCCATACCCCAAGAGATTTTCTCTTGAAGATTTCCCGCGAGGTAGCCGATCTCAGGAGCATCCTTAAATGGTACTAAATTACGAACAAAGATAATTTTATTCATCGTACCACGTTGTACAAGATCTAGTGCGTGTGTAAGCATCAAGTAGTCCTTACCAGTACCTACTGCACCAGGAAGAAGTTTTACTGGGATATCTTGATTTTGTAGAAGATCAAATGCCATTTTTTGTTCAAGATTTAAGGGCTTAATAATTTCATTTAAAAAATGATTACGAATGTCTTTATACTTGATAGGCTTGTATTCATTACCATCCCAGCGCACTATATCTTTTAGTTCTTGTTCTTGATAAATCTGTGCATATTCATTTATTTTACAATTTAAAATATTCATTTTTGGATCACTATAAAGAAGATTCATTTTTTCATCATCTAAATAATGCCTGCTCCAGCCACAATATATTTCTTCATTTTTCTCATTTCTGCTTTCATAAAATAGAGCTTGCAGGTGCGGCATTTCACTTGCAAATAAGTATTGTGCACCATCGGCTGTTACAAATTGTACTTTTTCACCAGTTTCCTGCGCAAGAAGTTCTGCTTCGCATAACATTCTATGATCATTTATATCACGTAGAAAATCATACTTTTTTAATAACTTATCTACTTTTCGCTGTGAAAGAAAACGAGTCGTTAGAATATCTATGGAACCAATAATATCTCGCACAGCACTTCGCGCGAGATATTTAAGTTCTTCACTTTTATTATGGTTGGTTTTTATATCTTCTAATTCTGTTAAAGAAATAGGACTTATGTAAATGTTTTTAAATTCTTTTAGTGCATTCTTAGAAAGAATTGCGCTTGTATCTAAAAAATTTATCATTAATCATCATCCCCAATAATTTTATCGCAGAGCCCCAATTCAAGCATTTCTCTTGCGTCAATAAACCATTGATGGCGAGCATGTTCATCGTATTGCTCTGCGGTAATATTGGTGTGGTCAATAATAAATTTACGAATATCTTCATCCACTTTATTATTAAAAGCCATCATGTCTTGCGCGGTTTTTGCTTCACTCGCTGCTAAAGCGACATATCCGTCATGGATAAGAGCATAAGAACTCGGATAGCAAAAACGAGTAATATTAGGATTTTTTCCGCATCCTGCTAAAATCACCGCGGCCATTGAAGCGGCGCAGCCGGTAATTATTACATTTAATGGCTTAGAATAGTTGGCTAAATAATGAGCTAGGAACAATCCATCAGTGACAGAGCCACCCATTGAGTTAATAATAAGGGTAACTGGTGCTGCGGAATCATCTAGTTCAAAATTTCGTAGTGGTAGCCAAATTGTCTCTACAATATCCTCTGTTACATCTCTATTGAAAACAATGGTTCTATGATTGAAACGTTGATTAAAATATTCATACATAACAGGGTCAAGAGACGAAGTATCTTGTACGAGGGATAGGAAATCTAAATCTCCCATAGTAGCCTCCTCGTTGCCTCGCGGCAACTTTAAGTAATTTAGTTTAAAATTTTTGCGAGTGTGCAATCCTTGGGGTCAATATCATTGAGACGAATTGAGCGTAATTTTGGATGGCGGATACTTAGACCATTACTATCACTTAATGCCATACCTGTAATACTTACGGGACACATATACCATTTTTCAAAATTATCGCGTAGTTCAGTTTTAAATTCATCAGTTAAGCCAGCAACTTTACAAAGAGGATAAATTTCACCTTTGTTATTATAAACGCCAACAAGAATTGCGCCAGGATAATTAAAATAATATCCTTTAGTTATTGGTTCAATTGTATGTCCCAAATGAAAATCTCCGTAATAATCACCAATTAGTTTTTCGCCAGTACGAAGATCCTCCCAATACTGCCAAGTACTTACGTCTTTGCCAGTATAGGAGCGAACTGCTGGCTCAGTACCAATAATAAAAGCATCTACATCATTGGCGATTTCTTGTTTTAATTTACAAGTTTTATGCGCTGTACGTTTAGCTGGTTCTGGTAATCCATTTTCGTTATAGCAAACTACACCTTCTTCTCCATCTGCAAGTAGGGCGCCAAAAGCATCATAAAAATTTTCATCCATTTTATAGTACGGAACATAGCTCACGAGAGGATGATTAATACGTTCTGCGGCCTTTTTAACGTACTCTTGACGTTCAATCCAAGGAGTATTCATAAGGTCTAATCCATCATAATACCATATATCAAAAATACGCAATTTCAATTTTTGATTACGAAATTCATTGCCTTCAATGTCGCGTTTATCTTTAGCAGAAAATTTTGTCGTCGCGGCGGCGTTAATATAATAATCATTATCTTGAATACTTTTCGCTTTTAGTTCGCCGCAACGCAATACTGAGCCGACTTGTTTATCCACGCCGTGATCAAAATAAATTTCACCCATAATACGAGTGGGTTTATTAAACATTGCAACGATTGATTCGTAGAAGAATACTTTATCTTCAAGGCGGCCATATTCTCCACTGACCTTTGATATACCACGACTGATAAGTCGTTTATCTCCATCAAAGTCGCAAATAAAGGCACAATAATTGCCATCGGTTTTTAATTGGTAGTAATACATTCCACTATCAATCATTTTCTGAATTTCAAGCTCTCGTTTTTCACGGGAATATGTTGAGGGCATTGACCAATACTTTTCTGGTTCTAATTCTCTTAAAAGCATTTCAATCTCCTTAATCTTTTTCTTATATTATATCAAAGTTTCAAGGAAAAGTCAACTATTTAAATCTTCTAGAATTGTAAGTACATTATCTTCCAAATCCTCAAGGGAACTACGATTTTCAATTATATAATCAAATGGAAATTTATCTAGTTCAATTTCACTTTGATGGGCGCGCTGTTCTGCTGTCATATTGGGATTTATATATTTGCTACCATCTTCATTATAGCGTTCAACGCGGATAGTGACTACTTCTGTATTATAATCGCTAATTATATCGAATTCATTTATAAAACGCCAGTCATCTATAATAACATATAGATGGTCTTTTTGTGTAGCAGTAATAAATTTTGCGACATGCTCAGCCCAAAAGTCAGGAAATCTTTGTCTCATTTGTTCGGTCCCTAATCGCTGTAACATTGCGCGCCCGTTAGTATCTTTATTACCATCCCAATCATAATAACGAATAAGTGCGTCTTTTACAGCATCGCCAAACGCGATACGCAATACTGGATATCCATCTTTCATTAATTCTTGTTCGAGAGCATTCCCGACCGCGCCCTTTCCAGAGCCGGCCTTCCCGCTTATCATAAAAACTATATTACCTTTCATTTAACATTTGCTCCATTTTCATATTGAAATAGAATTCAACAAATTCTTTTTCCTCTTCCGAAGAACAAGTATTTGTATATTCATTCAAAGTATTTACCATAGAAAGAAGATTTTTTTGCCGCAAAGCCATATTAAAAATAAATTCAGCATTTTTTCTTACTGATTCAGGAATATTTGGAAATAATTCTTGCATTATTTTCTTTCCTCCTTATGACTCGCTTTATTTATAGCATCAAAAAAGGTCTTTACTTCTTCTTCTGTTTCCAAAACAATCTGTCTTGTAAGTCGCGATGCTTTTCGTGTGTCGTTTTCTGGCATATTTACTATATAATAATGTATTTCATTTGTTTTTTCAATGTATAAATTGCCACAAATAAGTACATTATTATCATTACTAATAACATAAAAAGCTTTTCGATCTGATAGAATTTCTTGTTCAGTATGAAAAAATTCTTGTTTTAGTTCATTTACAAAACTACGATACTCCGCGGCCTCTACTTCTAAATAATCTTTAAACTGTTCAATCATTTGCGTTCTCCTTTGGCATGTTATATTTAAGTTTATCTGCCTGCTTTTGCGCCAATTTATCGCACATTTCGTTCCAGTAAACTCCATTATGACCTTCTACTTTTTGAAAATCGTACCAAAAATCATCAAAGTATGGAATGATATCTCGCCATAGGTCTTGATTTGAAACTTCTTTTTTACTTTGTGTGCGCCAACCATTAGCTTGCCAATTTACGTACCATTCTTGTAAATAACAATTAATTGCATAGGCAGAATCACTATAAATAATAACTTTTTCATTGAGGCGGCGATTTTGTGACGCATATTCTAAAGCCCTGCGAATTGCATCTAATTCCATTCGCTGATTTGTGGTGTCTCGTTCGCCACCCGCCGCCTCATAAATTTCTTTGCCATCTCTTGTAGCAATAAAAGCCCAACCACCAAATTTCATGTTTTGGCCCAATGATTTGCAAGACCCATCTGTATATACCTCTAGGTTGGGAATCTTTTCTTTGCTACGTTTTTCAATTTCATTTAACATTTTGAACCTTCTTTTTTCTTTTATTATACAATAAAATCTAAAAGAAGTCAAGAATTATTCTTCAGGTAAAAATTTTTCTCCATCTGCATACATCGCGCGATCAAGCTCTTTCCAAGCGGCTCCAAGCGCTTCTTTTACACGTTCAGAATTAATATCGAAGCCTTTTGCTTTTAAAGATTCTAGCGCGGCATTAAGTTTTTCATCACCATGATAGCGTCCATACAGGGATTCCGCCGCGTTAACGGCTACTACCGCGGCCTGATATAAATTTTTTTCTTTTAGCCAAGGGACCAGTTGGCGGGTGATTAAACAACTAAGAATAACAACAATTAGTCCAATTGCGCTTACAACAATTTCAGTATACATTTAATCCTCCTTTAGCCAAGACCTTCTTCTTGTTCTTTCTCTTCTTGGCTCTATTTTAATGTTTCTGTAAAATTATATCTGGCTTTTGACCATTTTTCTAGTGAACTATTCCCCTGATATGCGCCGATGGTTATTCCCATAATAGTAATATAAGCTGAATATAAATGAGAAATTGTTACCGCGATTTCGGGGCTAATGTTAAAGATAGCAATTACGGCAATACATATTGCTAACATGCAAGTAGTTAATGTAATTCCCCATCCAGTAACTTTTTTTGAAAATTGTATATATTCAGTAGTTATTTTATTAGCCATCAGTATTCACCTCTTCTTCGGGGTCATGACCGCCATAGGACGTTAAGAAATCATTTTTCTCTAGTCGTCTGGCATATAGCTTTTTAATATATTCGTACTCTAGTTCATATACGCCATTTTCATCTCCTGTGGCTTTTAATAATTTCTAATATTTTTTATCTAGAGTAACGATATGTTTAAATTCATCTTGTGTATGCTTTATTCCATTTCGGCATGAATTAGAAAAATCTAGAACTTCCTTACGAATGCGGTCTTTTTCATTTTCCATTACTTCTTTTTCTATTTTCTCTACCCTTGTTATAATTCCATCTAATTTTAAATATACCCCTTCTGTCATTTTTTTACCAAACCAACTTGCAAAGCTGGTCCAAGGGTTCCATTTTATTGGAGTTATTTGTATTACAAAAGTAAAGAGGAATACTAAAAGAATAATGTGATTTCCTGCCCATTCAAGGATATTTCCTAGTGCCTGTTCAATATTCACTGGAACTCACCTCCTGAGAGGGTACTTGCCTCTTCATATAGTTGTAAGATATCTAAGAGTTATTGTGGCTAAAAAATCCATTAGCCTAAAAGTTCATTTATAAATTGATTAAAAGCCGCGAGAAAAGCGATACGAACGGTTGTCCCAGAAGAGGCTTTATCTGCCATTATTGGCCATAAATATCTATATGAACTGACGTTATATTCAGAAATTTTATCCTCTGTGTTTAAAAAAACATTTATATCTTTATCAATCTTATTAGTAGAAATATTAACTTTTGCGCCGCGACCAGAAATTATTTGGTCATATGCTTGCTATAAAGATTGATATGTATAAGTTAGTATCATAGAAGCTGGAACATAAATTCCATTTAAATTATATAAATGAATATTTTTTAGAGTCTTTGATTGTTCAGAGTTAACTTTTCTCGCGGCTTCAATAGCTATATTCCTAACGTCATCAAACATTAACAAACCTGCAAAAATTGATAGATAATGTGCTAAAGTGTTTTTTGCTCCGGCGCCGACTGCTTCGTTAGAAAGATTGAGTGCAAGAAAGATAAGAGCATCTTTTTGTGGTAATACTAAATCTCCAATGCCAGCAAGAGAATATAATTCATCGATATAATTTAATATAATCATTTCTCTTCCATGAAAAGCATCGCTATCATTTGTTTCCATTCCCATATAAAGTTTTAAACTTTCATGATAAATAAATAAATCATTAACTTGTATATCTAATTTTTCTAATAATTTATTAATCTCTTCTTCCGCTTTTTCAACTTCTTTATTCATTTCTAAAAAGGCTTCTGTCCTATCTTGTTCACGGGATTCACGTTTTAACATATCATATTCTGTATAGGCATTAGCAATTTCATTTCTCCATTGTTTAATTTCTCTGCCTATGTCTGTATTTTCTAATTCTATGTCTACTGATCCCATCGAAATAGTATCTGTCGCCGCGCTTCCGCCTATTTTTATTGCATTTTGATTTGTTAAAACTTGAATTAGTTCAAATAAATTACCATGAGAGGTTTTAGTTGTAGAAGAAAATTTTACCGCTTTTAATTCTTGAAGTAAATTATAATCTATTTTTTTACTATTTTTAAAAAATTTAAACATACTGTTTCTTTCATTCATTTTAGAGGTTCTTGAATTAGCTTTTGTAATTTGTGTTGCTTTTGCTGAGCCTGATAACGTAGTAATTCCTAGAATATTTTTTGCCGCGTAAAGTATATCCTATAAGCTATCTTGATCTGCCGTTAAGGCTTTTTGTAAACGGGTTTGTTGTGCTAAAGTGCGAGAAGAATATTCATTTATAAAATTCTATAATTCTTTATCAGTTAGCTCGGAAAAATCATTTTTTTCGGTATCTTTATCTAGCTCTTTTTGAAGTTCTTTTTCTATATCTAATGTTATCGCGGCGACGATGGCGGCGAAATCCTCACCCGTGGCGCATAGATGACTAACATTATTATCAATAATATAATTTGCTACTAATTCACGTAATTTCGCCGCGAAACTTTCAACTTTTTTTTCTTGTGCTTTTGTTGCCATTCCTGTTATATTATTTAATATCGCCTATATATCTCCCGCGGCGCGAAAACGATAATCATCCTAAGCTAATTCATTCATTTTTTTATTATTATGTTTTTTCCATTGCTATAAACGCGTGTAATAATCTTCTGCGTTCTAGCGCAGAATATTTAAGCAGCTAGTTAAATCATTATAGAACTAATTTAACTATTTAGGATTATTTAAATTTGCAGAATCAAGTGAAGATAAAATTTTATCTATATCTTTTCCACGTGGCAATTCTTTTTGTAACTTAGCTTTATAAGCTTTTAATATTAATATTTCTTTTTTCCTTTCATTTTGTGCTGCTACTCCAAGAAATTTTATTGCACTTTGTATTTCAGTAGCATTGTCATTCTTTAATAAACTTGTAATTTTTTCAGCTTCATTTCTTGCATTTTCATATAGATGTTTTTTCTATAAAGCGACTATTGGACTATTATAGTTTATATTTGTTAAGTCTATAAAGTATGTAAATTTATCACTGATATTAAAATGGGGTATACCATAGATATATGAATTATTTCTCATTTTCTCACCACACAATAAAAGACCCGCGTTGCGGGTCTAGTTTCTAAATTATATGTAATTGTTCAATGCAATAATTTTAGTATTTTATTCCTCATGAGCGCTAGTAACAATTGCTGCGATAAAAATTCCAAAGAACGTACCAACAAAAAACGAAATAATTAACCACCACCAAGCTATCATCTTATTACTCTCCCATATTAAAAATTGGAATCATACCAGAATCGCTAGAGAAGGTAGGCAGCGCGCCATTCCATTGCTTAATCCAATAATAACGAATAAGGTCGTTGCTCAGCGCTTCGGAAATACGCTTATTCATTTCGGCTTCTCGTTCACCAGCGAATAGCGCGGCGTCGGCTTGGATTTTTACTACTTCAAGGTCAGCCTGTGCCGCGATCTTGGCCTTTTCTGCCTCTGCATTAGCGACAATTACTGAACGACGTGCAGCGGCTTCTTCTTCCATAGTCATACGCTCTTGCTCGGTTTGTGCGCGCTGTTTTTCCTGAGTAGCCACCTGTTTGGCTTCTACCGCGGCCTCAAACGCATCGGTAAAATCAATATTCTCCATTGCGAGAGAAATTATATTGATGCCCTTATTGGAAAGCTCGCTCTTAATAAGTTCATAAATTGCATCAGATGCTTCTTGCCGCTTTTCGATTAATTGTTCTGCTGTATAATGAGCAATAACAATCTTTACATCTTCTTGAATGCGCGGCTGCACGAGTACATCAATATATCGAGTACCTACTTCACGATATAGATTCATGGCTGTAGTTTTATTAATGTTTAAATTAATAGAACCTGCAAGATCTACTTGTTGAATATCCTTGGAAAAAGATTGCAGATTAAAAGTAACTTTCTGTTCTCGATTATCCATTGTGATTACTCGGTCCCAAGGGCGATGAATTGCGATACCGGCATCAAGTGTAATATCATTTACTTTACCAAAGGTAGTTACAATACCAGTATATCCAGTAGGCACGTAAGAGATGCAAGATAGAATAATTAGTGTTACCATGCAAATGGCACCTACAATGGGGCAAATTGTTTTAAACTTTCCTTTCATAAAAGGAATTGCTACGAGAGATGCGATAAAAAGAATAATGCCTAAAACCATTAAAACCATAATTTAACCTTCCTTTATAGAATAATTATCTCCAATTAGACGAATTTTGCGCCTCAACTTGTTGATAATTCCTGCGTTTCCTACTGGATCGCGCGCAGTTAGTAGTTGAATTCGATATTCATACATTAGTTTCCTTGCTTCTTTACTCATGTTATTCCTCCATATTTTTGTTCAATATAAATTATATTATAATTTTTATATAAAGTCAAATATCATCTTCGTCGATATTAAATCCATTATCTAAGAGCCAATTTGCTTGTGCACTGCTAAGTCTATTTGGCTTTTGAATATAATATACTATATCTGTGCCGGGGATATTACATACGTTATATTTTGCCGCGATTTTATCACGGTATATTTTTACAACGCCTATTTCTTCAAGTTCCCATTCACTTTTTTTGAACTTGAATTGTCCGACTTCATAGTGTTCCATATATCCCGCGGGATAATGATTACCGGCACGATCAAGCCATCCGGTTAATGTCATTAGTAATTATTATCTTCCTCTTTTTCTTCTTCGTCTCGTTCTAGGTCAATAGAATAACATTTACTCGCGTTTACAAATGTTTTTTCACCATTAGTAAAAATTACAGTAAGCCAATTTTCATTGTTCCATCTGATTTCATTTACTTTTTCATAAAAAAGTTGCGGTGAATTATATTCCGCCCCATAATTAACAGTTACTTTCATTTTATTCACCAAAGATCCTCACTGAATAATTGTCTATGATTACATTCTAATTCATTTGGAAGTTGACCATGTAGTCAAGCGTGCTCCCAGGCATCTACACGAGAATAAAAATTAGAGTGTTCATCAAGGAAGCCTTGAGCTATCGTCTTAAAATCATCGCGTTTATAGCCAAGATCATGAAGAATAAGGAATGCATCGCAATGACGATGAACGGGAATAGTTACTTCTTTATTTTGTTTATTATCAAAGATTACTACCGCGGCGCACGTTATCATCCTTTTCCTCCTCAATTTTTACATAATTTGCATTATATAATGAAACAATTATATCGTTATCTTTTCCATATAAATAAATATAGGTCTTAGAGTGTTCTATTCTATTGATATTTGTGAAATCTTCACATGAACGAGGATAATCAACATGAACTTTATACATCGTAAAGTTCCTCCACTGTCTTGTCGCCTACATCCCAAAAGAAAAATTCACTCCAAGAACCAATATCATATTTAATCATATTATCTTCTTTCCACATACGAGTATAGATTATTTCAAAAGGACGCTGACTCGCGGGTTTTCTAGCATTACATTCTTCGACGAACTTATTGATTGCGGCACTAACCTCTTTCGCAGTCATACAGTCTGCAATTTCACGACGTTTGCCATAACTATTTTCAAAATAAAGTTTCATATTAAATCACCTTACAATAATATACAACGGTTTGTTTTACACCCTTATATTCTTTATGCTCTTTAACTTTCATTTTCAGTAAATAAGATTTTCCAACTTCAAGATTTTTTGATGCCGTAGTCCATACATATTCATTACCTACGCTATCTTTCATAATATGAATATGTGTTTCGCCATAATGAGTTTCAGTATCAATATTTTTCATAATGGTTACTGAACACACAAGCCATTCATCTTTTTGGCCTTGATATTCACTTACATTGTGGCCATATAATTTTTCGTTTACATAATGCTGAACCCAATCTCCGTCCTTCATTGCAAGACAATTATCATCATCATAACGGCGAATTTCTTTCCAGTCCAGCCGAACGGCTCGAACTCCCTTAGGAGGAGTACCTGTAAAGTAAGATGGAGAATAAAAACCGAACCAAGCGCTTTCTAATACTGAAAATGCAGGAATATTTTCACGCCACTTTTCGATTATTTCATCAGACGCATCATAAACAGTAATAAAATTCTCTTCTCCAAAGCCAAAAGCGTCATGCGCGCGAAAATCTTCAAAATCACTTTTCTCGGAATTTTCTTCCGTTTTTACCTCTTTCTTTTTCGGTTCTTTTCCTTCATTGTACCAACGTACTTTACGTTTATTACCATTTTTACAAATGACATAGATATATTCACGGCCATTTTCAATAAAGGGAGAACCAACTTTCTCCAGATTTTGAAATGAAGGCGCAACGCTCATAAGTTAAATTCTCCTTTCTTTTTCTATATATATTATATCAAAAATTTTAAAAAAAATCAAGTGAATAACTTTGAAAGTTATTCACCGTCATTTTGATATACACAAAAGTTTGAAAAGATGCCTAAATCCATTTGTACGTTTGCAAATTCTTTCAATGGGCGTATAAATATAATATTATCTGCTTCGCTTTTTTCTTTAAAAGAACAAAGGAATAATGGCGCGTCTGGTAGCGCGGCTGTAGAACAGAGTTGTGGAATTAACTGCGCTGGCGCATCTTTAAGAATCTTCTTCCACATTTTTACTATTTGCCTCCCACACAAGACCAAAATATCCAGATGCAATAATTTGTTCAGGCGTATCCATGTTGATATTTAAAGGATTTCGCTCAGCATATTCCAAATCACTAAAGATAATATCAAGCATGAATTTATTTTTCTCATTCATTGCTTTACAATCGCCTTCGCGCGCCTTCTTCCACCATTCTAATTCTTTTTTATAGGTAAAGCCTTCTTCTGAATACGCGCGCCCTGCTCCAAGAAAATCGCATACCATCTCAATGAAATCTTTCTTTGGCATTGGATATACAGTTAGTCCTTCACTAAAATTATCTGCCCAGTAAGCCCAATGATGGCGATTGCGTCCGCGATGATGTAACCATGCGCGCGAGTAACCCTGTGTCTTCTTTGCCTCATTTATAGGAGACGAAGTACCTACATAAAAGCGTACAGACTCCCAAAATTCAATTGGGCTATATTTAGATAAATCGTGTGTGAGGCCGCGCCAAGGTATTCCCGCGAGAAAACAGTAATGGCGAACCCATTTACGATGGGTTTGAATTTTACGAAGGTGTAGCCAAACATTTTTTAATTTGATTTTAGGAAGGTTGGTTTTCATATCCATTCTCCTGAAGATATGCATCTGTTAAAGCAAGTTGAAATTTGTCAATAATTAAAAAACCAATTTCTTCTATGTGTTTTATTTCAAAATTATAATCAAAATTTTCAGTATCATTTTTTAATTTATTATAAACCTCTTCTCTCCAAATTTCATAATTTTCTTTTTTTACACCATTAATTTTCATCATGAGAGCAATATCACGTTTATCATCATCCATTTCAAAATATTGATATGGTGATAATTTACTACAATTTTGATAACGATTAAAAAGAGAGGCCAATCGTAAAAGATGAGATGCTTTCTTGCCATAACTCATATTGCGACCTTCCATACCTTTAATGGTGCCGCAAATGGCGTCGAACATGTGTTTATAATTACAATGCGTCATATAGAAAAGATGGCCATCATTGAGAAAATTGTCAAATACTTCTTTATATTCAGCGTTATATACTTTATATCGACCCG
>Ga0256405_10003346_pt1 | contig 33299 bp, 25 predicted proteins | sample RumenRJG_02DNA_FD_189096 | JGI IMG/M metagenome (GOLD analysis project Ga0256405, IMG submission 189096) | Bovine rumen microbial communities from Lethbridge, Alberta, Canada - RJG_02 | ecosystem: Host-associated > Mammals > Digestive system > Stomach > Rumen | place: Canada: Alberta...
TCTGTCCATCAGATACAGCCTCAGGTCATCCTTAAGAATGACTTCCGACAGTTCCTTGTGAATTGTCTTACCACTCTGATAGCTATATCCTTGCTGCTCAAACAGCTCCATGAAGCCCATTTCCAAGGCATGTTCGTTGAAGTTTGACATAGTATATTTTTATTTTTTCAAAAAACTACTCTAATTACGTTTTGGGTTGTCGGTATGAATCACTTGCTCCACAAAACTAAAAGTCATAATTCTTTAATTTGTTACTCTGCTGGAGTAGTGTGAATTGAGTATTTATTATTTGCCATTCCCTGTTACTCTTAAACCCGACTTGCTTGCGAAGACTGTTAATCTTTATTTGTAATTTTTCTATTTCAGCCTTGTCGGCATTCTTCTGGAACAAATCGTTTATTTCCTTTGAAAGTTGTGTTATCTCATCTTGATTCTCAAAACGCTCCATAGCCATCTTTTGCAACTCTATTTCCAGCATGGTTAGTTGCACATTTATCTGCTGACGGCATACTATCCTCATAGCCATCACCTGTTTGCGTGTACTTTCTTTACTATCACGATAAGTCCATATTGCAATTATTACAGCAATAACAGGGCTTAATATTGTTGCCCATTGGGTTATCATTTCAAATGTTGTCATTATATCTTTATATTATTGCCCCATCTTCGCCAATAGCAAAGACTGTAATTCGGTTAGTTTTGAGTTCTCTAATGCAGTTGTTTTCATCAATAGAAACAGAGTATTAACGTGATCGCAAAATGATTCTAAATTATCCCTCTGGGGTAATATTATTTCCCATTTTTTAAGAATCTCTGTTTTAAGATTAATAAAGACAGCGCCATTACCTTCCGCAACCAGATCTTTTCTAATATATTGGAAAGAAAGATATAAAAAAGTCAAGGGTAGTGTGGAATTATCGAAATAAAGCCAACCATCATGAATACAACTATCTATCTCTAAAAATTTAGGTAATCCTGGACTAGCACTATTTGACAATACCAAATCTCCAGCATGTCGATAAACCGTGTGAGAGAGCCCCTCCTCTTTAATAAATTCTTTAACCTCAAATATAAATGGTGATTTAGCACTTGTGGCATCTGATATTTTCAACCACGGAAGTCCTTCTGTCGCCATATACTGATCTATTGGACGTGGTGAGGCTCCTCTTTTAATATCAACTAATGTGCCGAGTTCTGCCATCCTCCAGCCTTCTGGGAGGTTTTCTTTGTCGATGTTATCGACGAAGGTTTTGCGGTAGAGGGCCTGGGCGGTGGCTTCAAGATTCTGAATCATTTGATTGTTGAGACGGATACGATTGGATAGCGTTTCGTATTCTGATACGATTTCACGCTGGCGAGTGAGGGAGGGGATGGGGAGCATGACATCACAAAGTTCTTCCCAATCGAATATCTCACGAGCACTTCCATGAGAATGGAAACGGGCGTAGCGGTCAAACTCCGGACGACGAAACCACATCATTAAATACTCTGGCAATAGCTGTTCGTGGTCAATAACCTCAAAAACAGTATAAGCCTGAGATATAATGGCATTATCGTATTCATCCAGCAAGGCAATAGATACCTTATCGCCATTGCGTGAGGTGACAGGGCCGTAAGCAAACTGTCCTCGTTCCACAATCTTATAGGTGGACATATCCGTGCCAATGGTATTAGCTATCGAAGGCATAAACTCCTTCGAGATGCTCACACCCAGAAAGTTCGTAACCTTTAAATCCCGATTACGAACATTCACCTCTCCGATATAGTCACCTAAACGTTTGTATTCCGCTTTACTCATCGTTGTTTTTGTTTATTAGATTGACAACAACTTTTACCATGACATCCTTCTCTTCAGTTCTGCTCTCGGCTATCATCAGCGTGAGAGCTACGAGAGTGCTGTCCGCTATACGCTTGGTGCCGTCTGGATGATAGAGAATGTGGTTATTGTTAAGGAACCAAAGGAACAGCGTAGCGGCAATGCGTTTGTTTCCGTCGCTGAAAGAGTGGTTCTTGGTAACGAGATAGAGCAGCATAGCTGCTTTCTCCTCCACGCTGGGATAGAGTTCTTCCCCGCCAAAAGTCTGGTATATCTGTCCTATGCTGCTTTTGAAGGAGTCGTCTTTCTCGTTGCCAAAGAGAACAGAGCCACCAAACTTTTCACGTAAGCCATCGATAGCCTCCATGGCGTTCTCATAAGTAGCATGGAATGGCTCTTCCTTTGTGGTCTTATTGATAGTAAGCCGCTCGTAGTCGTAGTTGTCAAGGGTGTCGAGAGCGTAAGCATAGTCTGTCACTACCTCAAACAAGGCATTGGTCTCGTCATTAGACAGTAGTGGCTGGCTCTGAATGGTACGCCCAAGCATACCCACCAGTTGACGTAACTCTCCAATCTGTTCCTTTCGCATACGCTCGTTTACGGCATAACCCTTGATGAGATACTGCTTCAAGACCTTGTTCGCCCATTGACGGAACTGCACACCTCGTTTGCTCTTGACTCGATAGCCAACAGAAGTTATGACCTCAAGGTTGAAATAGTCTATCTCATGAGTCTGCGTTTTACCTTCTATCGCACCATGCTGAGTGGTATTCGCAATTTTTGCGACTACCACAGAATCTGCCAATTCCTCTTTAAGCGCATTATTGATATGTTTGCTGATTGTCTTATAGTCACGCCCAAAAAGAACGGCAATCTGCTGACGAGTCAACCATATCATATCGTTTTCCATACGGACATCCACTTGTGTCTGTCCGTCCTCTGTCTGATATATTATGATTTGGTTATTCAAGTCCATAGCCTAATGATTTAAATAGTTCTTTCAGCTGATGTTTGCTCTCTTCCTCCTGTTGCAAGAGGTCGCGCATTTCAGATTGCAGTTGCTTCATCTTAGTGTCGAAGTCTATCTGCTCATCACGGTTGCGGAACTCGATATATTTGCTTGGCACAAGACTCCAACCTTTCTTCTCAATCTCGTCGAGGGTGGCAGAGTAGCAATATTCTGGCTCGTCGTGATAGGTATCTTCATATCCAACACGCTGCCAGTTGTGGAAATTGACGGCAATCTGCTGTATCTGTTCTGGCGAGAACTGGATATACTTCTTCTCGAATGGTTCTCCCCATTGGCGCAAGTCTATGAACAGCACCTCGTCTTCACGATTGCGATAGCGAACCATCTTGCCGTTCTGCTCTACCGTGCGGGCCTTCTTGTTGTTATTGAGAATCCAGAGCGTAACGCTGATGTCAGTAGAATAGAACATGTTTCGTGGAAGAATTACTATCGCCTCTACCAAATGGTTCTGAAGAAGCTGCTTGCGGATAGCCAGTTCTGTGCCGTCGCCACTCAATGCACCATTGGCAAGAAGGAAACCAGCCGTGCCGTTGACAGAGAGCTTAGAAACGATGTTCAGAATCCAACCATAGTTGGCATTACTTGTAGGAGGCACATCGTAACCTGCCCATCGTGGGTCATCTTTCAGTTCGTTCTCTGCACGCCACGCCTTCTGGTTGAATGGTGGATTAGCCATTATGAAGTCTGCCTTCAGGTCTTTGTGCTGATCGTTATGGAACGTATCGGCAGCCATCTCACCCAGATTGCAGGCAATTCCACGAATGGCAAGGTTCATCTTCGCCAGTTTGTAAGTGGTATTGGTATATTCCTGTCCATAGACAGAGATGTCGCGCTTGTTACCGTGATGTGCCTCGATGAACTTCATGCTCTGTACGAACATGCCACCAGAACCACAACAAGGGTCATATATCTTACCACGATAAGGCTCAATCATCTCGGCAATAAGGTTGACAATAGTCTTAGGCGTATAGTATTCACCTTTACCCTTACCTTCGGCAATGGCAAACTTACCAAGGAAATACTCATAAACACGACCAATCACATCATGCTCTGGGTCTTTCAGCGTGTCAATCTTGTTGATTTCATCAAGCAGAGCAGCGAGCTTGGTGCGGTCGAGCGACAGACCTGCATAATAGTTGCTTGGCAAGGCACCCTTCAGCGTAGGGTTGCTCTGCTCTACTTTCGCTAACGCCTTGTCTATCTTGATAGGAATATCATTTTGCTTGGCATTCTCAATAAGGAAATCCCAACGGCTTTCAGGCTCAAGATAGAACACGTTCTTGGCATTGTAGAATACAGGATTATCGGCAAAAGCCTCCTTGCCGTCAGCCACAAGCTCATTACGCCGCTCTGTGAATCGGTCATAGGCGTATTTTAGGAAGATGAGGCTCAGCACTACATGTTTATACTCCGATGGCTCTACAGAGCCACGCAGTTTATTCGCCGACTCCCAAAGTGCCTCTTCAATTGACTTCTCTTTTATTATTTTCTTTGCCATATATATTTTTACTCCACCAAGACGGTGACAGATTTCTATTATCAGAAAGCAAAGTTACAAAAAATAATCATTATAAACGCAGAGCCTCTCAAAAATCAGGGAAACAGTCTTAAATTTATTTCTTATCTGTATTTCGGAAAAGCCTTATCAATTTTCAACTTTCAAGTTTCAAATTTCAATTTATCCATGCCGTACCTTCCCCGAACCTTCCCCGTAGCTACTCCGTTGCTACCCCGTACCTACTCCGAACCTTCCGGCTTACTTCCCCCTTACCATCCCCTTGTCATTACCTTACTATCGGCTTACTATCGGCTTACCTGAACGAACTCTGAACGTACCTTGAACGTACCTTGAACCCAAATCGGTCATTAGAAATTTTGCCTTACATAATGTTCAGATAAGTATTCGGAGCCTATAAAAATATAAGCGAAAAGTGCCAATGATTGACTCTGAATATTTAAACCAACTTACATTTTGCTACTTATTTTTTCTAATGACCGTTTTGGAATTAACAAAAAGCAAACACGAATCTGACAGTTGCCGACTCGTGCTTGCTTTTTTATACCATCAAAGTTCTTTCAGAATCTCCAAGAAGTTTTCTTTGGTGTATCTATATCTTAAAATATTTTATAACCATTGCTTTGAGCTGGTCATTAGTTAGATTTGCCAAACCAGTCTCTTTTATTAAAGAAAATTCATCCTTGTTCTTACTAACGACAAACTTACGTTCTTTTCCGTCAATATTTGCGTACAGATGATAATTGCCCTTATATGTCTCCTCAATACGCATATTCTCTACTACATGACCGTTTATTTCGGCTGTTGAAAACTGAGATTTATCGTCCCATTCGCCCCACGATTTCAGATTATCGATAAGAGTTTTCTCAACCCTACCTATCCACTCATCAGCCACACCATGCTTTACGGCAACAGGTCGAAACCGCTTCAAAGAATTTACAACACAACGAATTGTTTCGTCTGGTCTGCGTATACCATTGTCACGAGCAAATTCTACCACATCACTACGGCTGATATCACGAAGTTTTGCACGGACAAACATACAATGCTCTTCGTTTGGCAGGAAACCTCCCCTATCGAAAATATATGTAACATCATAGGCTGGAGACAACCTCCACGAGCCATTCTCGTCCATGATGAAAGAAAAATTCTTGTTATGGTCATCTGTATTGTTCGACAGAATATTAAACACCATTCTGCGGAATACCTCCTGACAATCGGAGTCAGGCAAATGCAATTTACGACATACAGCAACAAGTTGTTCGTAGCTGTCGGCATCAGGACAGATTGCAGCAAGAGTCTGTGTGTGAACCTTTCTCTCCCCATCGCGATCAAATCTTTTGGTAATGAAATGCTTGCTATCTCCTACCGGAAACAATTCGGACGGCATCATAGTGATGCCAGCAAGCGTAGCCAGTTCATAATATGCCATCTCAAGTTCGGCGGAACTGTAATCAGAATTACCAAACTTCAAGATATAGTAGTCGAACCCTTCCAATCCCGGAATCTGACCGCTACGAATCTCGCCAGTATTTTTGTTTATGGCAAGAATTGCCTTTGGCTGACGACCACCGGCTGAAGTTCCAACAGTTAGCAACGATTGCATGGTGATAGATTCTTCAGGCAAAATACGTGCATTCTCTCGTTCTGCAAAGATACGTTCTGCCAAATCTGCCAGCGATTTCATATTTATCTTCTCAGCCCTACGCTCATGGCTGGTCTCAGGCATAAACTCTAAAGCTCCCATTCCTCGTTTACCGATAAATGACAGTTTATCAAGTGGAGTGATTTCGGAACCTGCAAGGTGATTTTGCTGACGCCAAAGTTCGAAGAGTTGATTTCCCCATGCATCAGGCAGAGAATCAGCAAGAAAGGAAGGAAGTCTCTGATAAATCTTAGCATCCTGACCCCAAACTGGAGCAAGTGCCCTTACTCCACTTACAGGCGCAACAAGAGGAGACACGTTCAGTCCCTTCTTGACAAACTCTGGATTGTAGGTGAAGTACGATAGTCTGCGACGTTCGTCCCAAGCCAACCTCCCGATTTCTTCACCCCATAGAATTACTTTTAATGACTTTATCATTCTTGTTGGTTATTTCGAGTGACGAATACGTTGCGCCTTCTTCTCATCCTTACGCATGAGGTAAGGCGACTCTGGCAGCTCTGGCAGCAGCTCGTCCAAGGCATTTATCTGACCGACAACCTTCAGTAAAAGAATAAACGTTGACAAAGACACATTGCCAGCAGAGCCGTTTTCAAACTTATGAATTGTTGTCAGACCAATGCCCGACAAATCAGCAACCTCCTTCTGTGTGAGGTTACAACGCATACGATACTCCTTGAAACGAGAGCCAAGCAAACGAACAAGTTCGGGCGTAGAATACTCATACAGATCTTCCATATATCTTAACTATCATTAAAGTGATATTTATATATTAATATCCACACTTACTATCAACATACTGATATTTATGATGGCAAAAATAAGACATTTACTTGAACTAACAAAGATTTTTACGAAGTAAATACAATGCCGCAGCAAATATTCTGATATTCAACCATTTCAATTCAACAAGCATACGCAATTTCGGAGTTGGCTTTTTGTTTGCATACAGCTTGTTTGTTCAAAACTTTAACTTATACAAGATGCCCTATTCCTTCGGGATGCCTTCGGGATTCGTTCGGGATTTCGCAAACAACGGCAGTTTTTTTAGGAAGAGGGATTCTAAACTTTCAACCTACCCATCCTATACCTTGAACGTACCTTCCGGCTTACTTGAATCTATCTTGAATCTACCTTCCTTCTTCCTACTTTCTTTCTACCTTCTTTCTACCTACTATTTTGTATTTACCAAAAGAATATTTTCCACACAATTTATCACAAATTCAGAACTTTCAATTTTCAAGTTCAAAAATTGTCAACTGCAAATTGTGAATTGCAATATACGCTTCATCGAACCTTCCTCGAAGCTACCCCCTTGCTACCCTCTTGCTATCCCCTTACTATCCCCTCGCTATCCCTACGTTCAATATTAGAATAGACCTTGACGCTTTCGACCTTCAAAAAAACATCGTGAATTGTGGATTGTATAAGTTTTTTCAATTTTCAAGTTTCAAATCTCCTCATTAGCGAACCAAGAAATCAAGATACGGATATTTCTGGCGATATTCCTTCAGATACTTCTTTTTTACATAGATTTTCAGACTCGGGCTGCAATTCTTGAAAACCGTATCGTCTGCAATCCGCGGATTTCCTTCGAAAACCACCTCTTCGAGCGCGTTGTTACCGGCAAAACAATAGGCTCCGATGCTGCTGACACTCTTCGGGATTGTTATGCTGCTGAAGCTGCAATCCTTAAATACCTTTCCGCTGATGCTCTGAACCGTCTCGGGAATGTAGATGCTTCGAATGGCTGTACAACCCTCAAAACAGTTGCCGCCCAACGATGTGAGTTGCGGTCCGCCTATCAGGATAAGATTGACACGCTTCTTCGTGTCTCGGGAAAATCTGTAAAGAGGCATCCAACTGTTTTTATGATTCCATCGCGGCATGTTGGCTACGGCAAACGTCACTTCCTGTTCGTTGCTGACATCCGTCAGGTAATAGTTGAGATAATATTCCAGTTCGTCGAAGAGAATGACATTCTTGACGAGGAATTTCTTGCCGTGTCCAAAGTCGAGCAGAACCTTTCCGTCCTTTATCACGGTTTTCGTTACAACGGTAGTAGTCTGCGCAGCCATCGGCACACGCATCATCAAGGACACAAGGGCTGCAAATGCTAAATTAGATATTTTCATAATTCTGTCTTTTCGTAAAATTAGAATACCAAGCGCAAATATAAGTAAAATAATCGTCAGAAACAAGAAAAACGCCACAAGGCGTTTCTGAAAAGCATTACAATCTTTTCAAAAACTCGCTCATAATTCAGGTTTATTTAGTAAATTTGCAGCCGTTTTAATATTATTTCACTACACATTTATGATGCGTATCGACATTATAACAATATTCCCCGAGATGATTGAGGGCTTCTTCAACTGCTCAATCATGGCAAGGGCACAGAAGAAGGGACTGGCTGAGATTCATCTGCACAACCTGCGCGACTGGACTCTCGACAAGCACAAGCGCGTGGACGACTATCCTTACGGCGGATGCGCCGGAATGGTTATGCAGATTGAGCCTATAGACCGCTGCATCTCTGCGCTAAAAGCAGAGCGCGACTACGATGAGGTTATCTTCGTAACGCCCGACGGCAAACAATGGGACCAGCCTATGGCTAACAGCCTTAGCATGGCAAAGAACATCATCATTCTGTGCGGACATTTCAAGGGCATTGACTACCGCATTCGCGAGCATTTCATAACCAAGGAGATAAGCATAGGCGACTACGTTCTTACAGGCGGCGAACTGGCTGCGGCGGTTATTGCCGACAGCATAGTGCGCATCGTTCCGGGAGTGATAAGCGACGTTGAGAGCGCGCTGTCAGACAGTTTTCAGGACAATCTGCTTGCGCCGCCGGTATACACTCGCCCGGCAGAATACAAGGGCTGGAAAGTTCCTGAGGTTCTGCTGTCCGGGCACGAGGCAAACATCAGAAACTGGGAGTTTGAGCAGGCACTCGAAAGAACAAAACGTCTGCGTCCCGACCTTCTGGAAGAGAAATAAGCACGATTATGTTATTTTTTTTGGATAAAAATTCGCTGTTCTGCAATTTTTGCTTTACTTTTGCAATTTGAATGTTTCTGAAAAAAACAACACAAAAATAAAAATATAAAATCGTGGCAACCACTAAGTACATTTTCGTCACAGGAGGTGTGGCATCATCCTTAGGAAAGGGCATCATCTCCGCTTCAATTGGAAAGCTTTTACAGGCTAGAGGGTACAAGATTACAATCCAGAAATTCGACCCTTACATCAACATCGACCCAGGAACACTCAACCCCTACGAGCACGGCGAATGCTACGTAACGGTGGACGGACAGGAGACAGACCTCGACCTTGGTCATTACGAACGCTTTACCGGCATACAGACAACCAAGGCAAACAACATCACCACCGGCCGCATATACAAGAGCGTGATTGAGAAAGAAAGACGGGGCGACTATCTTGGAAAGACTATTCAGGTAGTTCCTCACATTACAGACGAAATCAAGCGCAACATCCGTCTTCTGGGCACGAAGAACAACTTCGACTTCGTTATTACCGAGATTGGCGGAACCGTTGGCGACATTGAGTCGCTGCCGTTCCTCGAAGCCATCAGACAGCTGAAATGGGAACTTGGCAAGGACGCGCTGAACATACATCTTACATACGTTCCGTATCTGGCAGCGGCAGGCGAACTGAAGTCAAAGCCAACGCAGACATCGGTAAAGCAGCTTCAGGGAGTAGGCATACAGCCAGACATTCTGATTCTGCGCGCCGAGCACGAACTGAGCAGCGACATCCGCCGCAAGATTGCCAACTTCTGCAACGTAGACGAGGATTGCGTAATTCCAAACAACGACCTTCCTACAATCTACGAAGTTCCTGTGCAGATGCAGGCTGAAGGACTCGACACAGCCATCCTAAGAAAAATGAACGTGCCGGCAGGTCCTACCCCACAACTCGGACCTTGGAGAGAGTTCCTTGAACGCAGACACAAGGCAACAGAAGAGGTTCACATCGCCCTCGTTGGCAAGTACGACCTTCAGGATGCCTACAAGTCAATCCTCGAAGCCTTGTCGCAAGCAGGAACATACAACGACGTAAAGGTGAAGACACACTTCGTGAACAGCGAGAAGGTGACTTCAGACAACATAGCCGAGATGCTCGAAGGAATGGACGGAGCAGTTATCTGCCCGGGATTCGGACAGCGAGGCATAGAAGGAAAAATAGTAGCGTGCAAGTATCTGCGCGAGCATAACATCCCTACATTCGGCATCTGCCTCGGTATGCAGATGATTTGTATCGAGTTTGCGCGCAACGTGCTTGGCTATGCCGACGCCAACAGCAGCGAGATGGACGGAAAGACTCCGCACAACGTCATCGACATCATGGAGGAGCAGAAGAACATCACGCACATGGGCGGCACAATGCGACTCGGAGCATACGAGTGTATCCTGAAAGAAGGCAGCAAGACTTTCGAGGCTTACAAGCAGACTCACATTCAGGAGCGTCACCGCCACCGCTACGAGTTCAACAATACATACAAAAAGGAATATGAGCGCGCCGGAATGAAGTGCGTGGGCATAAACCCGGAGAGCGACCTCGTGGAAATCGTAGAGATTCCATCGCTCAAGTGGTACATCGGAACACAATTCCACCCAGAGTACAGCAGCACGGTGCTCAATCCGCATCCTTTGTTCCTGTCGTTCGTGGCAGCAGCAAAAGAGAGCAAGAAGTAATTATTTAATTTAAAATATGGATAAAAATACTGCCATCGGACTTGTTCTGATAGTACTTGTCTTCATCGGCTTCACCTACTGGGGTCAGCCAAGCAAGGAAGAGCAAGAAAGATACAAGAGACAGCAAGACTCAATTGAATTAGCAAAGCAGCATGAGGCTGACGCAAATCTGAAGGCTGCACAGCAGCAGAAAGCACTTGCCGCCGCTGCCGCTGCCGACACCAACTCGGTTCTGTTTGCCGCACGAAACGGCAAGGAACAGGACGTAGTGCTGAAAAACAGCAAGGTTGAACTTACCCTTTCTACAAAGGGCGGCGTGTTCAAGAAAGCGGTTCTGAAGAACTACAAGGACCAGCAGGGAAATCCCGACCTTACCTTGTTCGACGCACAGAAGGGCGAGACAACGCTCAACTTCGCCTTCACAGGCAAGGAGGAGAATATCCGCACAAACGAGTTGTTCTTTACTCCAGTAAACGCTTCGGACAGCACCGCTACACTCCGAATCGAGACAGCCAAAGGTCATATCGACTTCAACTATACGTTGAACGAATACATGGTTAGCCTTGATATTCAGGCTGTTGGAATGGACGGTTTCTTCGCTCCTTCAACAAAGTCGGTAAGTCTTGAGTGGATGGAGATGGCACGCCAGCAGGAGAAAGGCTACACTTTCGAGAACCAGCGTTCGTCGCTCACCTACAAGGAGAAGGACAGCAGCTCTGACTATCTGTCTGAGACAAAGGACGATACTGAGAATCCTGAGGAATCGCTCGACTGGATTGCCTTCAAGAACCAGTTCTTCTCTTACGTTATGATTGGTCAGCAAGACCTTGACAACGTTAAGCTCGAAAGCAAGTTGCAGAACCAGAACAGCGGCTACTTAAAGCAGTACAAGGCTAATATGGAGACGAAGTTCGACGCAACTGGCAAGGAAGCAACAAAGTTGCAGTTCTACATCGGCCCTAACGACTTCAAGACACTTCAGGCACACAACGACCTTTCAAACGGTAAGAAAGACCTTGATCTTGAGGAACTTGTATATCTGGGCTGGCCTCTTATCCGTTGGATTAACAGATTCTTCACTCTGTATGTGTTCGACTGGCTTACAAGCTGGGGCATAAACATGGGTATCGTATTGTTGCTCATCACCCTTCTGCTTAAGGCTATCACCTATCCGCTGGTAAAGAAGAGCTACATGTCATCTGCAAAGATGCGAGTTCTGAAGCCTAAGATGGACGAGATAAACGAGAAGTACAAGGACAACGACAACGCAATGATGAAGCAGCAGGAGATGATGGCTCTGTACTCAAAGTACGGCGTTAGCCCAATGGGCGGCTGTCTGCCAATGCTCATTCAGATGCCAATCTGGATTGCGATGTTCAACTTCGTTCCTAACGCCATCCAGTTGCGCGGCGAGAGTTTCTTGTGGGCTGACGACCTCTCTACATACGACGACGTTGTAAACTGGGGCTTCCATATCATCGGTATCGGCGACCACCTGAGCCTCTTCTGCATACTGTTCAGCGCAACTAACCTCATCTACACATCGGTACAGATGAAGATGCAGTCGAACATGCCAGGACAGAACGAGCAGATGAAGATGATGAAGTGGATGATGTACATCATGCCTGTGATGTTCTTCTTCTGGTTCAACGACTACTCTGCCGGTCTTAGCTACTACTACTTCATCTCATTGTTGTTCAGCGTACTCATCACTTGGGTTCTGCGCAAGACAACAAACGACGAGAAACTTTTGGCAAAACTTGAGAAATACTACAAGGAGAACCAAAACAACCCAAAGAAGCAGAGTGGCATGATGGCACGCCTTCAGGCTATGCAGGAACAACTGCAGGAGCAGCAGAGAATGCAGCAGAACAACAGAAAGTAAATAATACACGTTACACACAACCTTGTAGAGCCAATCTATTAAGGTTGTGTGTATTTTTGGTACTATAACGTATAAATATGTATAAAAAATTAACTCTAACAGTCCTTCTTGGCGGCCTTGTAATTGGTGCCATGGCACAGCACGACGGCGCGAAGAAAAGACAGCCATTATTGACAGCAATGAAAGCAAAGGACATTAAGGTTGCCGACGGTCTGATGACTCCCGAAGTGCTTTGGGCTATGGGACGCATCGGCTCGTACGACGTGTCGGAAAAGGCTGGGCTCATTGTCGAGGACGTGACTTACTATAGTGTTGAGAGGAACAAAAGCCAGCACGTCATCAAAACCATGAAACTCGACGGCTCGGACGTAAAGCAACTCACTAAATCGGCTATGAGCGAGAGCGACCCTGTCTTCATTCAGAACGGCATGCGCATCGCCTTCCTTTCTGTCGGAACAAACCGAAAACTTCAGGTCTGGTCTATGAATACCGACGGAAGCAACAAACAGCAGATGTCTAACGAGCCAGACGATGTTGAGGGCTTCATCTTCTCGCCTGACGAGACAAAAATCATTCTGATAAAAGAGGTTAAATACGGAAAATCTACCACCGACATCTACCCAGACCTTGAAAAGGCAAGCGGTATGGTGATAGACGACCTAATGTACCGCCATTGGGACGAGACAGTAACGTCAATCCCTCACCCATTCATAGCCGACGTAACAGACGGCAAGATACACGATGCCAACGACATTCTTGAAAACGAGCAGTTTGAATGTCCGATGAAGCCATTCGGCGGAATTGAGCAGCTGGCTTGGAGTCCTGATTCGAGAAAGATAGCCTATACTTGCCGCAAGAAGACAGGCTTGGCATACAGCATCTCTACCGATTCAGACATCTATCTGTACGACACGGCAAAGGGACAGATTACAAACCTATGCAAGCCTGCCGATTACAAAGAGCCGGAGATTGACCCTACAATCTCTATGAAAGAGCAGAAAGTAAATGCTCAGGGCGACCTTAACATGGGCTACGACACAAATCCGCAGTTTAGTGCCGACGGCAAATACGTTGCATGGCTCAGCATGGCTCGCAACGGTTATGAGAGCGACCGCAACAGACTGTGTGTCTACGAGATAGCTACAGGCAAGAAGAGCTACGTTACCGAGAAATTCGAGAGCGGAGTCGATAATTTTGCGTGGCTGCCGGGCAACAAGAGCCTGTGCTTTACAGGCGTATGGCACGGATGCACAATGCTTTACACTACCGACTTGAAGGGAAATGTAAAGAAGATTACCGACGGCCAGTTCGACCTGAACTCGGTAAAGAGCGTGGGCAAACGCTACTTGTGCAAGCAGCAGAGCATGAAGAACCCTACAGAATTGTTCTGGATTGATGCCAAGGGCAAGATGACTCAGGTTTCGCGCGAGAACGACCATATTATGTCGCAACTGAAGATTGGCGATGTTAAGCCAAGATGGGTCGAGACAGTAGACGGCAAGCAGCTTCACAGCTGGGTTATCTACCCTGCCGACTTCGACAGCACAAAGAAATATCCTACTCTGCTGTTCTGCGAGGGCGGACCGCAAAGCCCTGTAAGCCAGTTCTGGAGCTACCGCTGGAACTTCCAGATAATGGCGGCAAACGGCTACATCGTAATCGCGCCAAACCGTCGCGGTCTGCCGGGCTTCGGAATGGAATGGCTCGAGGAGATAAGCACAAACTACGGCGGCAACTGCATGAACGACTATCTTACAGCCATCGACGACCTTTGCAAGGAATCGTATGTTGACAAGGACAGACTGGGCTGTGTTGGCGCAAGTTTCGGCGGATTCTCGGCTTACTGGCTGGCTGGTCATCACAACAAGCGATTCAAGGCGTTTATTGCACACGACGGCTTCTTCAATATGGAGCAGCAATATCTTGAGACAGAGGAACTCTGGTTTACAAACTGGGATTTGGGTGGCGCATTCTGGCGTAAGGACAGCGAAGCTGTAAAGAGAAGCTACGCCCAGTCGCCACACCTCTTCGTTGACAAGTGGGACACTCCTATCCTCTGCATCCACGGCGAGAAGGATTACCGCATCCTTGCATCGCAGGGCATGGCGGCATTCAATGCGGCTAAGTTGCGCGGAATCCCTGCCCAACTTCTGCTCTTCCCCGACGAGAACCACTGGGTTCTGAAACCACAGAACGGCGTTCTGTGGCAGCGCACATTCTTCGGCTGGCTCGACAAATGGCTGAAGAAATAAAACACAACATGATTATAATAAAATAGAAAGATTAGATTATATGGCAAAAAATGGACATCCAAAAGGCCTGTACCTGTTGTTTGTGACAGAGATGGCCGAGCGCTTCTCTTACTACGGAATGCGCGCCCTGTTTGTACTTTACCTTGTGGCTGCCTTCTTTAACAGCGCAGACGCAAGTCAGATTTACGGTTCGTACACCGGACTTGTTTACCTTACTCCGCTGCTTGGCGGATACATTGCCGACCGCTATTGGGGTAACCGCAGAAGTATCATCTTCGGCGGAATGGTGATGGCTCTCGGTCAGTTTCTGATGTTCGCATCGGCATGCTTCGTAAAGCAGAGCATCACAACAGATGGCGGCGCAATCGACCCATCCATCGACAACAGTTTCTCTCTGTGGCTGATGTTTGCCGGTCTGGCTGCCCTCATCATCGGTAACGGCTTCTTCAAGCCAAATATCAGCACAATGGTGGGCGACCTTTACGAGCCAACAGACCATCGCAAGGACTCTGCCTTCACTATATTCTACATGGGTATCAATACTGGTGCGCTCATCGCTCCGCTTATCTGCGGTTCGTTGGCAAGCGACGGTAACTGGTTCAATCCGGGTGCGTTCAAGTGGGGATTCTTCTGCGCTGGCGTTGCCATGATTGTGTCAATCGTTGTGTTCGTTATCGGTAAGGACAAGTATCTTAACACTCCTGAGGGCTTGGCTATCGGTCTTGCTCCTTCAAAGAGCGAACTTCGCCACCAGAAGGACGCAGAGGCAGCAGAGAAGGCTGCCGAGATGCACGTTGACGAGGATGCGAAGAACTCTCCTATCCGTCTTTGGGGCTGCATCGCAGGTGCTGTGGCATTGTTCGTTCTCTTCTCGCTTAACGTCGAGAACTTCAACGACTATATTTCGGCTGCAATCTACGCTATCTCTGTCGCTCTGCCTGTTTTCATCATCACCGACCGAGGTCTTACAACCGTAGAGAAGTGCCGCATCGGCGTTATATACATCATCGCCGTGTTCGTAATCTTCTTCTGGAGCGCGTTTGAGCAGGCAGGCTCATCGCTCACAATCTTTGCCGACAAGCAGTGCGATCGCCACATCGGCAGCTGGGAGATGCCTACAACATGGTTCCAGAGCATCAACCCTATCGTTGTTGTCTGCTTCGCTCCTGTAATGGCAACATTGTGGGAGACTCTTGCAAAGCACAAGCTCGAGCCAGCATCACCTGTTAAGCAGGCTATCGGCTTGGGACTTCTGGCTTTGGGATATGTCGTAATCGCATACGCCACATCTGGCGTTTCTGACGGTGCAAAGACATCAATGTGGTGGCTGTTTGCCCTCTACTTCATTCACACACTGGGCGAGCTTTCACTCTCTCCTATCGGACTCTCAATGGTTAACAAGCTGTCTCCAGCGCGCCTTGCATCATTGCTGATGGGCGTTTGGTTTATGAGCAACGCAGCAAGTAACATCCTTGCCGGCAAGTTGGCAACTCTTCTGCCTGTAGCAGGCGAGCCAGCCAAGAGTTTCTGCGGAATCCAGATTGCAAACCTTACCGACTTCTTCACACTCTTTGCCGTGATGGCAGGTGTTGCATCAGTATTGCTGTTCGCCCTCTGCCCATTGCTTAAGAAAATGATGAAGGGTATCGAATAATACTGAATCAAAAGAAAAAAACAATCAACCAATAACAAATGAACAGAATAGGATTTGACAACGACAAGTATCTGAAGATACAGTCGGAGCACATAAAAGAGCGCATCGCCAAGTTCGGCAACAAGCTGTATCTCGAACTCGGCGGAAAGCTCTTCGACGACCATCATGCAAGCAGAGTGCTGCCGGGTTTCCAGCCCGACAGCAAGCTGCGAATGCTGAGCCAGCTTAGCGACACGGCTGAGATTGTAATCGTCATCAGTGCTGTGGATATCGAGAAGAACAAGATGCGCGGCGACCTCGGCATTACTTACGACGAGGATGTTCTTCGCCTCAGAAGCGAATTCCAGAACCGCGGCTTTCTCGTAAGCTCGGTAGTAATAACACACTACAACGGACAGAGCAGCGCCGATGCCTACCGCGCACGTCTTGAGCGCATGGGCATAAAGGCTTACTTCCACTACACCATCGAGGGCTATCCTCACAACGTGGCTCTCATCGACTCCGACGAGGGATTCGGAAAGAACGACTATGTCGAGACTACTCGTCCGCTTGTCATTGTCACAGCTCCCGGTCCGGGTTCGGGCAAGATGGCTGTCTGCCTTAGCCAGCTCTACAACGAGCACAAGCGCAACATCGAGGCTGGATATGCCAAGTTCGAGACTTTCCCAGTATGGAGTCTTCCGCTGAACCACCCCGTAAACATTGCTTACGAGGCTGCAACGGCCGACTTGAACGACATCAACATGATTGACCCGTTCCATCTTGAGGCATACAACAAGATTGCCATCAACTACAACCGCGACATCGAAATCTTCCCGGTACTGAACGCCTTGTTCGAAGGCATCTACGGCGAGAATCCTTACAAGAGCCCTACCGACATGGGCGTAAACATGGTTGGCTTCTGCATCAGCGACGACGACGCCTGCCAAGAGGCTGCAAAGGACGAGATTATACGCCGATACTACACAGCCCTTAACCAACTGGCAAGCGGCGCATGCAACGACAACGAGGTGTCGAAAATCAAACTTCTGTTCAATCAGGCAAAGATTAACACCGACTATCGCAAGACGACCGTTGCGGCACGCGAGCGCAAGGAGCAGAACGGCAAGCCATCGGCTGCCATCGAGCTTAACGACGGCACAATAATCACAGCCGAGCAGAGCGACCTTCTCGGTCCGAGCGCCGCGCTCATTCTGAACTGCACGAAGTATCTCGCAGGAATCAGCCACGAGATAAAGCTCATTCCGCAGAACATGATTGAGCCGATACAGAAGACCAAGACAGAGTATCTGGGCAGCAAGAATCCACGTCTGCACACCGACGAGGTGCTCGTTGCACTTTCTGTTCTGAGCCAGCACGACGAGAATTGCCGAAAGGCTCTGGAGAAACTTCCAGAGTTGCGCGGCTGTCAGGTTCACTGCACGGTGATGCTCAGCGAGGTTGACCGCAAGATTTTCAAGAAACTTGGCGTTGGTCTGAGTTGCGACCCGGCAAAGAAGAAATAAATTTTGCTTATATAAAAAAACGATGTCCCTTTCAATTTCGGGGCATCGTTTTTTTTATGTCTGTTCGGAATAAATATCTACTATTACGCGAGTTCGGGATTAAATTCAATATTTCTCCTACTTCTTGTTGATTTTATAAAAGTTACAATACTTAGTATCTGTGTATTATAGACGCTGAAAGCGTCTCCGCTAAATAACCATAGGTCGGAACGACCTGCGAAATAAAAACTATCAAAATAAGCACTCTGAAAGAGTGCCCCATCTATCGCAATGGGCGACCGCTTTCAGGGTCGATTATATTTGTATCATTCCAGCCCCGCAGATCCTACGGATACTGCGGTTACTGAGAGGTGACGCTTTCAGCGTCATTCCGAATAATCATTTTCTAAATACAAAAAGAAGAATCTTATCCCGCCACCACGTACTATTGCTCTAAACAATCCTTGATTATTCTTGCCGTCTTATCGTCAACAGACAGATTGTTTTTCGCGAAGAATAATTTTAGCGATTCAGCAAAGTCCTTGTATGCCTGTTTGTAATGGAAATTATATGCCATTATGAACGAGGCGAAAATGAAATTCTCGATGCTGAATTTTGTTTTGTTCTTTTCATAAAAACTCGTATCGCCATAGGCTATTATTCGTTTAATGAATACCTCTTGTGTATTTCCACGGTTTATTATATCCTCAAGTGCCTGCTGACCGTTTTTATCATATTTCTCGTGTAACTCTTTCAGTCTATTTTGACCATACTGTCCGCTGCCTTTCCGCCAATGACGATACCCGAATTTGTCAACAACTGATTTATACTTGCGAGCATATATCTGTTTGCTCAGTATGGTATCTTTCGGCAGATAAATACCGTCTTTGTATAACTTCCACATCTCCTCATCATACTTAAACTTAATTGGTTCAAGATAAGCGTAAATAAAATTAAAACACTCCTTGCTCATTCTTATTGGCTTATAATAGAGAGTGTCAGCGTTATCTACGATTTCATTCAGTCTTGTATAATAAGAATCAACTAAGACATAGATGTCATACGAGGCATAGTTGTAATTGTATTTATTAGCATAATACAGACTATACACAAATCGCTCGGAACTGGGTAGCCCCCATGTGAGTTCATTAAAGGCATTTTCATCATATTTTTTTAAGCAATTCTTTTTGTGAAGCTCAACATCCTTTCCGTCGTAAACAATGGTGGATTTGCCACGAGCCTTGCCTTTAGCGATATGCTTATTTTGTGAAAATCCTAAGATGCTCACAAGTAAAAGCATTATTGTAATAAGTGTTTTCATTTAGTTTCGTTTATATTTAACAAATCTCAACGTTCTGCCGAACGTTGCCGTTCTAACGATGGTTGCTTGCAACCAAAGGGAGGTAAGAGCTCGGTAAAACTTGAACGAACAGGAATAACAAACATATTATTTCTTCTTTCTTTTCTTGTTTCTTTTCTTGAAGTCTTGGTTTCTTTCTATTTCCTTCCTCCTTTTTTCTTTTCTCTCTTCTTCCAATATTTTCTCAATATAATATTCATCAGAATACAGTTTCATTTCTGTTATTTTAACCTTACTCTTATTGTCAGCATATTTACAAACTGCATTTATTGCACTTTTGGGAGTAAAATAGAAATACCCTCCTAACCAAAGTTGATGAGTTTCGTTATTTAACTGACGAATTAAAATTTTTGATTCATGTACATTACCTACTACGAATATCACAAATCTAATTCTTTCCCATGGGATAAAAATACCTTTGTCTTTCTTTCCACATAGAAAAATGCCATTCTCATCTGTTTTAAAAACAACATAACCTTTTTTCCAACAAGACAATGCATAGAGACCACTCCATCCCAAAAGAAGAATGAGTGTCACTTTCCAAGACAACCAGAATGAAAGAAAAAGCAAAACTGAAAATAGACTTTTTAAAGCTAATTTGTAAGTATCGCTTCTATATATTGTGTACATAAAATAAAAACATAATGAATTATTCAAATAGAGATTTCATGGACTCCATATCCTTATCATGATAGCCATTATCCCTCACATTCTGCCAAATCTGCAATTCAGCAGCATAGATTATGGAAATTTGCCGTTAGAGTTCAGTTTGTTTGCAACCAAGGGAGGTAAGAACTCACTTTATTCCCAGCCACAAAAATAACAACTTTTTTATTCTTGCGCAACACAAAACATTGTTATTTTCAGCGATGAAAATTCTTGCGCCCCCTCGGTAGCAAGCGAACGTTTTTCAGCGGTGGAAATTACAAATTCCCATTTCTTTTTCTCAGCCGAATTCGGAAATTCGACTGAACTTGTGGTGCGAAGTCCGAGCGCGGAAATCTGGCTTAATGTGGGGCTAATCCTTCGGGATGCGTTCGGGTTTTCCTTAAGTTCTGCCTACTTCTTGAGGAAGTGTGATTTATGAATTTTGAATTATGAATCACCTATTCTACGTATACTCTGCATATAGCTTACATATATCTTACATATATCTAACATATAGCTTACATATACCCAACATATAGCTTACATATACCCAACATATAGCCTACATATACCCAACATATAGCTTACATATAACTTACATATAACTTACATATAGCCTACATATATCTTGCATATACCCTGCATATACCTTGGCACTATTTTGTATATACCAAAAGACAAAATATTCCACTTTTTCTACCATTATGAATCCTCACCGTCTGAATTGGCGGGACAATGTGGATTTCGTCGAACCTTCCCCCTTGCTATCCCCTTGCTATCCCCTTACTACCCTCTTGCTATCGACTTACTTCATTCCCCTAATCCAGCTATACCCATATATCTTCCCTCTACCTTCCTTGGACGTTCCTACGACGTTCGAACAATTTCTAGCGAAACTGTTCATTATAATTCTTTAATTATCAATCAGTTCCAAATTTTCAACTTTCAATTTTCAATTTACTAATTATGAATTTCAACAAAAACAGAAAGGACGGCAGCCCGAAAGCATACCGTCCTTGTAATTTCTTGTATAAAAACGAATCAGAAAGGCAGATCAGATGACTCATCTGAAGCAAGCGGAGCAGCGGCTGGCGCAGCTGGAGCACTTGCAACTGGAGCAACCGGAGGAACCTCTGCTCCGTATGGGGCAGCAGGCATAACACCCGGCGCAGCCTGAACCGCTGGAGTTACTCTCCATGCGCGGATACTGTTGAACCAACGGCCCTGATATTCTCTTGCGTCAATATCGAACGAAACTGTCAAATCCTGTCCTACCTGAATATTAAATTGAGCGAGTTTGTCTGCGCCGAAAACGCTGAAGCACATACGGCGAGGATACTGTGACGATGCGCTGTCCTCTATTACAAACTCCTGAACCTTCCATTCTCCCTTAGCCGACACACCTGTCTTTTCTGGCAACACGGCTATAATTTTTCCTGTGAAATCCATATATAATATTATTATTTCATTTTTGAAATGTCTGCAAAAGTAACACTTTTTTTTAGTTGAAAGCATTCGCTCAAACATTTTTTTGAAAAATAACTTTTCTCTCAAAATTAATTCTTAACTTTGCGCTCATTAACTTAATCTTTAAAACAAAAACGAAGTATGAATTTCATAGTTTCAAGCAGTGTACTTAACGAGCACTTGCAGGCAATAGGACGTGTTATCGGCTCAAAAAGCTCAATCTCTATACTTGAGTGTTTCCTGTTCGAGGCCGAGAACGACACGCTTACAGTAACAGCTTCAGACACCGAGACAACCCTCATAACCAAAGTTCCTGTAACTGATTTGGACGAGAAAGGCAAGTTCGCCATCACGGCAAAGACTCTTCTTGACGCTATGAAGGAGATTCCAGAGCAGCCAATTTCTTTCAAGGTTGACACAACAACCCTGAGCCTCGAGATAGGCTACCAGAACGGCGTTTACAAGTTCATGGCACAGAATGCCGACGAATATCCAAAGAGCGCGGAGATGAACAGCCCTTCAATCGTGAAGTTCAACATCGCTGCCGACAATCTGCTTTCGGGCATCACAAAGACGATATTCGCCACAGCTAACGACGAGCTGAGACATGTGATGAACGGTATCTACTTCGACATCGACTCTGAAAAGATTACACTCGTGGCATCAGACGGACACAAGCTCGTAAGATGCATCTACCCAGAATACAAGGGCTTCGAGAAATCAGCCTTCATCCTTCCGCAGAAGCCGGCTAACTTGCTGAAGAACATCCTCGGAAAGGAAAGCGGCGACGTTAGCGTGCAATTCGACGACAAGAACGCTCTGTTCCTACTCGAGAACTACTCTATCATGTGCCGTCTGATTGAGGGTCATTTCCCTAACTACAACGCAGTTATCCCAACAGACAATCCGTTCTGCGCAACAATAGACCGCCAGCAGATGATTTGCGCCCTCCGCCGCGTGCTCATCTTCAGCGAGAAGACATCATCGCTCATCAAACTTGAGTTCGGCAACGACAGCGTCAACATCTCTGGTCAGGACTACGACTTCTCAACATCTGCCGAGGAGAAGCTTCCTTGCAGCTATACAGACAATCCGCTGAGCATCGGCTTCAAGGGAACTCTGCTTCGCGAGATTCTCGACAATATGGACGGTCAGGACATCCTGTTCCAACTTAACAACCCATCGCGTCCGGGCATCATCGTTCCTGCCGAGCAGAACGAGAAGGAGCAGGTACTGATGCTGCTCATGCCTATGATGCTTAACGACTAATACGCAGGCACAATGAAACTGAATCTTAAACGTCCGCTCGTATTTTTCGACCTCGAGACAACAGGCGTAAACCTGATGAAGGACCGCATCGTAGAAATCAGCTGCATAAAGATTATGCCTAACGGCGACGAAGAGCGAAAGGTTCGCCGAATAAGACCAACCGAGGCTTATTTCGACCCCCAGACACAGATGATGCAGGAGAGGACAATGCACATTCCAGAGGCTTCGACAGCCATTCACGGCATCACCGACGAGGACGTGAAGGACTGCCCAACCTTCAGACAACTGGCAAAAGGCTTGGCCGACTACATAAAGGGCTGCGACTTGGCAGGATTCAACTCAAACAAGTTCGACATCCCGATGCTTGCCGAGGAGTTTTACCGCGTGGGCATCGACATAGACCTTAGCAAGCGCAACTTCGTAGACGTGCAGAACATCTACCACAAGTTGGAGCGACGCACTCTCGTTGCCGCCTACAAGTTCTACTGCGGAGGCGACCTCGAAAACGACGGCGTAACGCTTGAGAACGGCGAGAAGGTTGTGGCTCACAGCGCACTTGCCGACACTATCGCCACCTACGAGGTTCTGAAGGCTCAGCTCGACAAATATCCCGACGAACTGCAAAACGACATCGAGAAACTTGCCGATTTCAGCAAGATGAACGACAACGTTGACCTCGCAGGCCGTTTCGTTTACAACGAGAAAAAGGTTCCGACGGTCAACTTCGGAAAATACAAGGGCGAAAGCGTATTCAACGTGTTTGCAAAAGACCCGGCGTATTACGACTGGATGCAGCGCGGAGATTTTCCGCAGGAAACAAAACATGTGCTCACACGTCTGCTGTTAGAGTTCAAGGAGGCGCAAAAAACAAAATAATATGCTTAAAGGAAAGAAGATTGTACTGGGCATAACGGGCAGCATTGCCGCCTACAAGGCTTGCTACATCATCAGAGGTCTGATAAAGAAAGGCGCTGAGGTACAAGTTGTTATTACACCTGCCGGAAAGGAGTTCATCACTCCAATCACGCTGTCGGCACTCACGAGCAAGCCTGTAGTCAGCGAGTTCTTCTCGCAGCGCGACGGAACATGGAACAGCCACGTTGACCTTGGTCTGTGGGCTGACGCAATGCTCATCGCACCGGCAACGGCATCTACCATCGGCAAGATGGCAAACGGCATTGCCGACAACATGCTCATAACCACATATCTTTCGATGAAAGCGCCTGTCTTTGTTGCACCGGCAATGGATCTCGACATGTTCGCGCATCCGTCAACACAGAAGAACCTGAAGACGCTCGAAAGTTACGGCAACATAATAATTGAGCCTGCATCGGGCGAACTGGCAAGCCACCTTGTTGGCAAAGGCAGAATGGAAGAGCCCGAGAATATCATCGCCCGACTTGAAGAATTCTTCGCCGCAAAATCAAACCTCAGCGGAAAGAAAATTCTGATAACCGCAGGTCCGACATACGAAAAGATAGACCCCGTGCGTTTTATAGGCAACTACTCTTCGGGAAAGATGGGATTCGCCCTTGCCGAGGAATGTGCCGCAAGAGGCGCGCAGGTTGAACTGATAGCCGGTCCGGTAACGCTGGGCGTCAAACATCCGAACATCAACAGAATAGATGTTGAGTCGGCTCAGGAAATGTACGAGGCTGCCAACAGCCGCTTTGCCGACTGCGATGCCGGAATTCTCTGCGCCGCCGTTGCCGACTTCACTCCGGCGACGAGAGCCGAACAAAAGATTAAGCGTCATGGCGACGACCTTGTGCTTCAGCTAAAGCCTACACAAGACATAGCCGCTTCGCTCGGAAAGCAGAAAAGACAGAATCAAGTTTTGGTTGGCTTCGCACTCGAGACAAACGACGAGATGCAAAACGCTCAGGACAAACTTCAGCGAAAAAACTTCGATTTCATCGTGATGAACTCGCTGCAAGACAAAGGCGCAGGCTTCAGGGTTGACACCAACAAGATTACGATAATCTCGGCACAAGGCTCAACGCCCTATCCGCTGAAAAGCAAGAGTGAGGTTGCGCACGATATCATCAACAATCTCGAAGAGGTCTTGAAAAACAAAGAATGAATCTAAAAAAAAGAAATACAGCACGTTCAAGAAAGCTGCTACTTTGTGTGGCAGCTATTCTTCTTTGTATATCAGCACCTTTGAGGGCGCAGGAACTGAACTGCAAGATTAGCATCAACCACTCTAAGATTTCGAGTTCTACGACGGTTTTCTCGACCCTCGAGACTGCCCTCACGGAGTTTATGAACTCACGCGAGTGGACAACGCAGAAATACAGCAAGATAGAGCGCATAAACTGCACATTCAACATAACGGTAAACGAATATTCGGCTGCCGACGGCACTTTCAAGTGCGAACTGATGGTGCAGAGCACGCGCCCAATCTTCAATACAAACATCAATACGGTGGTCTACGGAAACAAGGACCAGAACTTCAACTTTACCTATCAGGAGAACGACCAACTGGAATATCGCGAAGACCAGATGGAAAGCAATCTGACAGCGATGATGGCATACTATGCCTACCTCATCATCGGACTCGACATGGACACGATGGCACCGATGGGCGGAACGGAAGTCCTGCGTAAGGTTGAAAGCATTGTGAACAGCGCACAAAACATGAGCGAGGCCGGCTGGAAGGCTTACTCCGACAGCAAGAACCGCCATGCAATAATAAACGACTACATGGATCCGGCAATGGAGGCGTACCGCACCTTGCAGTACAACTATCATCGCAAGGGACTCGACATAATGGCAACGAACTCAGAACGCGGACGGAACGAGATTACCGAATCGCTCGCTCTCCTGAAGCAGGCTCACAGCAGCAAGCCGATGGCTCTGTTGCCACAGATTTTTACAGATTACAAAAGAGACGAACTGGTAAACATTTACTCGAAGGGAAACAACAAGGAGAAGGAAGATGTCTACACTCTCTTGTCGAACCTAAACCCTTCGCAGAATGATTTCTGGGACGCTATTATAAAGAAAAAATAAGATGCTAAAGAACCTTATAATACAGAACTACGCGCTTATTGAAAAACTCGACATCAATTTCGAAAACGGCTTTTCGGTAATCACGGGCGAGACTGGCGCGGGAAAATCAATAATCCTCGGAGCCATCGGACTTCTGCTCGGTCAGAGAGCCGACACGAAGGCTATCAAGAACGGCGCGACAAAGTGCGTTATCGAGGCGCATTTCGACCTTACAGCCTACGGAATGGAGGATTTCTTTACACGCAACGAGCTGGACTACGACCCGACCGACTGCATCATCCGACGCGAGCTTCATGCTTCGGGAAAGAGCCGCGCATTCATCAACGACGTGCCGGCACAACTTCCGCTTCTGAAGGAACTTGGCGAACAGCTTATCGACGTTCATTCGCAGCATCAGAATCTGCTTCTAAACAAAGAAGATTTCCAGCTTAACGTGCTCGATATCATTGCGAAAGACAACGACGAGTTGAAAACATACAAGCAGACTTACAAGGAATACAAATCCGTTGAAACGGCTCTGGCAAAGGCTATCGAGGAGTCGAAAAAAGACAAGGCAGAAGAGGAATTCCTCCGCTTTCAGGTTGAACAACTTGCAGCCCTCAACCTGAGCGACCCTAACGAGCAGCAGGAAATAGAGGACGAGGTGGAAACACTCAGTCATGCCGAGGACATCAAGGCTGAACTCTTCAAGGTTGACAGCATAATGACGCAGGAACACGGCGTCCTGGACATGATAAAGGAATGTTCGCACAGCCTCGCAAACCTCGAAAAGATGACTCCGACGGTTGCCGAACTTTATCAGCGCACCGAAAGCGCGTACATCGAGCTGAAGGACATCAGCAACGAGATTAGCTCGCTTCAGGACAGTCTGGAGTACGACCCTCAGCAACTTCAGCAGCTAAACGACCGACTTAACGAGATATACGAGCAGGAGAAGAAGCATCGCGTAAACAGCCTTCAGGAGCTGATAGATGTCTTCAACAATCTGCAAGAGAAACTCGACCTCATAGACAACTCCGAAGAGCACATCGCCGAGCTTGAGAAGAAGAGAAACGAAATGCTGAAAAAAGTTCAGCAACAGGCAGATAAACTCAGCAGTCTGCGAACAAAGGCGGCAAAAGAAGTAGAAAAACAGATGATTGAACTTCTGAAGCCGCTCGGCATTCCTAACGTGCAGTTTGTCATTGACTTGCAGAAGAGTGCGAAGCCAGAACCATCGGGCATCGACAAGGTGAACTTCCTATTCTCGGCTAACAAGAACGGAACGCTTCAGCAGGTGTCTGCCGTGGCATCGGGCGGTGAGATTGCGCGCGTAATGCTATCGCTCAAAGCATTGATTAGCAGCGCAGTAAAGCTCCCAACAATCATCTTCGACGAGATTGACACGGGCGTTTCAGGCAGCATTGCCGACAAAATGGCGGAGATGATGAAGAACATGGGTCAGCAGAACCGACAGGTTATCAGCATCACTCACCTGCCACAGATTGCGGCACAGGGAAAGAACCATTACAAGGTTTACAAAGAGGATAAAGACAACGGAACGGTGAGCCACATCATACAATTAACTCACGAGCAGCGAGTTGAGGAGATTGCACACATGGTGAGCGGCGCAACGCTTACCGAGGCGGCTCTGAACAACGCAAGAGCCCTTCTGACTAACAACTGATAATAATCATTGAAAATGAAGAAAAATATACTTATCGCATTGTGTCTGGTAGCATCTACATCAATGGCACAAACGCCCAAGTGGGCATCGAAAATGAAAAAAGCGGTCTTCAGCGTCGTAACATACGACGCCAACGGAAAGATAATAAACAACACTAACGGTTTCTTTATCAACGACAAAGGTGTTGCATTGTCCGACTATCGCTCATTCGAGGGCGCATCGAAGGCTGAAATCATCGATGCCGACGGCAACAAATATCAGGTTAAGAACATCATCGGTGCAAACAACATCTACGACATCGTGAAGTTCACGGTAGACCTTCCGGCAAAGAGCAAAATCACCTTCCTGAACCTCGCATCAGCAAAGACCGAAAAGAGTCAGACGGTGTATCTTCTGCCATATTCAACGCAGAAGAACGTGACTTGCCAGCAGGGAATCGTCGAGGAAGCATCGCTCGCAGCGCAGAAATACAGTTACTACACATTCAGCTTCAAGGGCAACGAGAAGTACACCAGCACACCTGTTCTCAACACCAACGGCGAGTGCATCGCCCTTGTTCAGAAGTGTTCTGGCAGCGATGCCAAGGTCTACGGTATGGACGTTCTCTTCGGCTCGGACATGCAAATTACAGCCATGTCTGGAAACGACCCTAACTTAAAGAGAATCAACATAAAATCGGATATTCCTGACGAGGTGAACGATGCCCTTGTCTACATGATGATGAACGCCGGCAACATGACCGACGAACAGTACATCAGCATGGTTGACGACTTTGTGAAGAAGTTCCCAAACAGTCCCGACGGCTATCTTCGCCGATGCAACTTCTACGTTGATACTCAGAAGTTTGAACAGGCTGAGGAGAATCTGAAACTGTTTGTAGAGAAGACCGAAAAGAAAGATGATGCGTGCTACAACGTGGCAAACGTAATCTATCGCAAGTGTCTGAGTTTCCCAGAGCCTGTCTACAAGGATTGGACGCTCGACCGTGCGCTTCGCGAGGTTCAGACAGCCATCGCGCTAAACAAGATGCCGTTCTACACTCAGCTGATGGGCGATATTCTCTTCGCACAGAAGAAGTACGACGGTGCGTTCGATGCCTATCTTGATGTCTGCCATCAGCCAAAAGCAACTGCCGAAAACTGGTTTGCGGCATCGAGAGCAAAAGAGATGATGGGCGGCGACAAGAAAGAGTGCATCGCCTTGATGGACAGCGCATTGAACACATTTATAAAGCCTTACACTTCGCAGGCTGCTCCGTTCCTCTACGAGCGCGCTCAGCTAAAGGCTGAACTCGACATGAACAAGGAGGCTTGGGAAGACTACAACGAGTGTCAGAAGGCACAGGGCATCCACATCGGCGCAGAATTCTTCTACCTTCGCGAGCAGACCGAACTGAAGCTGAAGATGTGGCAACAGGCTTACTTAGACATCAACAAGGCTGCTGAGATTGCTCCCGAGGAGATTACTTTCCAACTCGAATTGGCATCTGTCTGTCTGAGAGTCAACAAGATAGATGAGGCTATCGCCGCTGCACAGAGAGCCGCAAACATCGACGGCAACAGCGCAGACGCCTTCAGAATCTTGGGATTCAGTCAGGCACAGAAAGGCGACAAGGTTAATGCAAGGAAGAATCTTGAAAAGGCAAAGAGTCTCGGCGACGACAAAGCCGATGGCCTGATAAAAAAATTCTGCAAGTAAAAGTGAAGAGATTTCTCAACAAGATAAAGAACTTTATCGACAAAAATGCTCTTTTAAGCGAAAACGACAGAGTCATCGTCGCCCTGAGTGGCGGTGCTGACTCTGTCTGTCTTATCAGCATTCTGCAAAGACTGGGCTACGAATGTGAGGCCGCACACTGCAACTTTCATCTTCGTGGCAACGAAAGCATGCGCGACGAGGAGTTCGTCACTACCCTATGCCAACGCCTCGGAATCACGCTTCACAAGGTAGATTTCAGCACCGCCGAATATGCCGAGCAACACAAGCAGAGCATCGAGATGGCGGCGCGCGAACTACGCTACGACTGGTTCGAGAAACTACGCGTACAAACCAATGCCAAGGCTATTGCCGTGGCGCATCACATGGACGACAATGCCGAAACTTTCATGCTGAATCTCTCGCGCGGAACAGGCATTCAGGGATTGAAGGGCATGAGCGCGCGAAACGGCTTCATCGTCCGCCCTCTTCTGTGCGTGCATCGGGCTGAAATCCTCGCTTTTCTGCAAGAAATAGGACAGGATTTTGTGACCGACAGCACAAATCTTGAGGACATCTACCACCGCAACTTCATCCGCCTGCGACTTCTGCCCGAGATGCAGACGCTCAATCCTTCGGTAACGGATGCCATAAACACAACGTCGCAGCACATTGCCGAGGCTTTCAGTATCTACAAGGAAGCCATCGAAAACTACCGAAACCGACTTTGCCACGCCACAGAAAATGGCACGAACATCAACACGGCAGAACTCCTGCAAACGGTTTCGCCAAGGACGATTCTGTTCGAGTGTCTGAAGCACACGCACATCAACGAGACGCAACTCGACAACATTCTTGCGGCTGCGAAATCGGCGAACAGCGGAAAGCAATTCCGCACTGATACTCACCGAATTATGATTGAGCGCGGCAGCATCGAAGTCGTCTCAGTCAAGGAAACGACGGAAGAATCTCTGCTCGACGGCTGGATTATAGAACAAGTCGATGCCATGCCCACCGATTTCAAGACAATTCCGAAGACCGAGGCTTACATCAACGGCGACTTAATCGACGGCGAACTGGCAATGCGCCGATGGCAGAACGGCGACCGTTTCTACCCTCTCGGCATGAACGGCAGCAAACTCGTCAGCGATTATATGACCGACCGCAAATTCAGTCGCACGAAGAAAGAAAAACAACTTCTGCTATGCCACGGCAACGACATCGTGTGGCTGGTAAACGAGCGCGTAGACAACCGCTTTAGAGTTACAGACGGCTGTAAACGTATTTTGCATATCAAAAGAAACAAATAATAGAACCATGAAAAGATTTGCCTTTGCCCTAATGCTTTTGGCTTTATGCCTTTCTTGTTCTAAGAAAGGCAAAGTGACACAAACGGTTTCCGATGAAAATGACAGTGCCTTATCTGTATGCGATAAAAACGAAAAGACTGGCTGGTATAGTTACAGAGGATATATAGAACTTACCAAGTCGAATGATTCGTTGTACTACGAATGGTCGTGGGGAGATGAAGGTGATGATATCAGTTATTTAAAAAAGGCCGACGGTGATAAATATTATTCATATTCCTCAGCGAATGATTTGCTAGAAAATCTGTGGATAAGATTCAAGTTTATTGGCGGTAAAAGATGTATGCTTTATCAGTATTCCGAAACAACGGATTATTATTTTTTTGATAATGAATACCGAGGATATACAAATGAGGACCATAATCAGATTCAGAATTTCTATCAAGGTATTTACAAAACATCTAATAATCATACAATTAAGATATCCCCACAAGGATATTTCAGCATTGATAGCAAAAAATACAAGATAAAATATAATGGTAGTGACAGATATGGCAATTTGCCTCTCTTTGTATTGGAAAACGGCAAAATGTATCTGATGGAAAATACAGACAAAGGTGGCGAATACACTCTTGCAGAAGTCAACCATGAAAGAATGGAATTTTACGAAAAGGATAGCGATGTAATACTTCTGGATAAGAAGGGTGAACAGGTACAAGGTAAAAAGTTCACCAAAAGCAATGTTGTAAAGATGAAGTGGATTTCAACATTGTCGGGAAGTAGCGACAGATGGTTTTTCATTTCCGATTTAGTCTATCCCGATTTCTTTAACGAGAATATCAGTCTTGCCGACTGGGAAAGTCTTAACCAATATCTCAACACAAAGCAACAGCTGAACGAGTCGGAGAAGATAACAAAATCGAAAATGCAAGAGTTGTATGAATCTTTGAGAGAGTATCCAGAAAAGGAAATGGAAGAATACAACCAGAAGCATCATGCAAATGACAGCATCCGCTAAAAATAAAAATCCGAGGCTCATTTTTTCGGACGAACCTCGGATTTATTTTATCTTGAGAGTGAACTATCAATATACAATCACCGGACTGTTTGGAGTTGTATAGTCGATAGTCTTATCCTGACACTGCTGAATAGCCTCGGCGTTGCCGCAACGGGCAGAAAGACTGTACATACTGTTTGCGTTCTTGTCGTCGTAGTTAAAGGCATAAGCATCGCCCATTGCCTTGAAGATGTTGCCAAGAAGTTCGTCCTTAACGCTGTTAGTCTTAACATCGTTTATTGTCTTGCCAATCTGTCCGAAACGCTTTGTTGCAGTCTCGCGAAGCATCTTTACGCCAGCCTCAATGTCGGCATTAAGCTGCATCTCGCCCAAGCGAGTCTCGGCAATAATCATAGCCTCGCCACCGCAAGCGATAGTCTTCTGGCATACATCGCGAAGCTTGGTAGAAAGCTCGCGCGCGCTCTCAGCATCAGAAGGACGAATCTTTGACAAGACGCCCAAAATCTTGATATAGTGCTTGCCCTTCTCGGTATCAGACATAGCCGACAAATCGAGTTTTTCGAGCTGTGCCACAGCCTCCTCGTAGAATGTCTGCTTTTCGTAGATTGAAGCCAAGAGAGTGTTGCCCTCGGCATCAAGTTCGTTACCCTGCTCCTGATAATGGCTCAAAATAGAAGCAGCCCTGTCCAAATCGTTAGCCTTCATTGCGGCTTTTGCCTGATTAAGTACAGGCTGCAAAGTGGCTGGATTTACCGGACACAAGGCGAATGATGGTTCAGCTATGGCTGCCATAGCCAAGAACGCAATAGAGAGAAGTACATTTTTTCTCATTGGATAGTTGGTTTATCGTTATTTATCAATAAAATTTATTTAGTATGACGGCGCAACTTTTGCAAAAGTTACACGCCGAGTTCTTCTTTCAGAAATTTAGACGTATGTCCGATGCCTTTCTCGACCATCTCTTCGGGAGTGCCGGTAAACAGAAGCTGTCCGCCGCCCTTTCCGCCTTCGGGTCCCATCTCCACGATGTAGTCAGCCATCTTTATAACGTCGAGGTTATGCTCGATGATGATCACAGTGTTGCCGCGATCTACGAGTTTGTTCAGAACGTCCATCAACACTCTGATGTCTTCGAAATGAAGTCCCGTCGTTGGCTCGTCGAGTATGTAGAGCGTCTTTCCGGTGTCGCGCTTGGCAAGTTCGGTTGCCAGTTTTACGCGTTGGCTCTCGCCTCCCGAGAGGGTTGTTGACGACTGTCCGAGTTTGATGTATCCCAATCCAACTTCCTGCAAAGTCTTGATTTTGTTTAGGATATTCGGAACATTCTCGAAGAATTCGCACGCCTGATTTATCGTCATGTCGAGCACATCGGCAATGCTCTTGCCCTTGAAGCGTACTTCGAGTGTCTCGCGGTTGTATCGCTTTCCGTGACAAGTCTCGCACGGAATAAGCACATCGGGCAGGAAGTTCATCTCAATGGTTTTGTAGCCGTTACCGCGGCATGTCTCACATCTTCCACCCGACACGTTGAACGAGAATCTGCCGGGCTTGTAGCCACGAATCTTTGCTTCTGGCAAATTTACAAATAATTCTCGAATATCGCTAAATAAATTCGTATATGTTGCAGGATTTGAACGCGGAGTGCGTCCAATCGGACTTTGGTCTACGTTCACAACCTTGTCAATGTTCTCTATTCCTTCGAATTTTTCGTACGCAAGCGGATCGGTCAGAGAACGGTAGAAATGCTGCGACAGAATTGGCTGCAGCGTGTCGTTTATCAAGGTCGATTTTCCGCTTCCCGAAACGCCTGTTACGCATATAAGAGTGTTCAGCGGG
>Ga0256405_10003349_pt1 | contig 33237 bp, 40 predicted proteins | sample RumenRJG_02DNA_FD_189096 | JGI IMG/M metagenome (GOLD analysis project Ga0256405, IMG submission 189096) | Bovine rumen microbial communities from Lethbridge, Alberta, Canada - RJG_02 | ecosystem: Host-associated > Mammals > Digestive system > Stomach > Rumen | place: Canada: Alberta...
ATCTTCATCTCATCCCCTTGCAAAGAAAAAATCCATCCATGTCTCTGACCTGATAGGACAGCCTCTGTTTGTCTCTGAGCAAAGCTGGAACAATGAAATCAAAATATGGGCTAAAGAAAGATTTCCTGAGCTAAAACTTGAAGGATCCTTCAGGCTATCTTATAACGGCTCTGTATTTGCAAGAGAAAACCTTGGAATACTTCTTACATTTAAGGATCTGATAAATACCGAAGGAACTGACATGGTTTTCAGACCACTTTCACCTGAACTAAAATCAGAGCTGTATCTGATATGGAACAAGTATCAGACCTTTACTCCTATTGCGGAAAAATTTCTGGAGCAGATAAAAAAGACTTTCAAGTAATTTTTATGAAGGTCACAGCAGTATGAAGCTATGACCTTCTATAGTATAGTGTTCTAATCTTATACGTCACGTAACAAATCTGTAGCCCCATCGTCTTGTTTAATATATTTCCGGATGCTTTTTCTGATCCTGAACCTTATAAACTGTCATACCTATAGCAGCGATAAGAAGTAATGCCGCGAGAGCGACCGCTGTTGCTGCACCAATCTGCCATGGCGCAAGACTGTAGCTGATCTTGGAACCGGAAGCAATTCCGTTCATAGCATTGGAATTAACAACCATGTAACACATATGGTGTTTCCTGACCATATATCTTATCGATATACAATCCATTCACTTCTTTAAAATGCTTAATCATTACTGATCCTTTTTATATTTCAGAAACTTCAATATGTTACACAATTTTATTGGATTATGCATAAGTTCATCCGAAATCCATGTGTCCATGACACATACAGCTGCAGGATTACCATGAAATATTTCTTTTGTAAATGCATCAACGATATATTGTCTCACAGCTAACACCTGCTCAATTCCCTAAATATCTCCTGAACTCCAAGCCAGTTCTAAAAGCATCTGCAACAGTATCTCCTATTTTCAGATATCTGACCTGTTCAGAATAAGAATCGACACAACCACTACTTAACGATACCATATACAAACCGCCATTGATATCGATAACAGTTCCTTCCTGACCACGATATCTGACTCTTACATGATCACCTACTCTGAATTTACGATCATACAATATTAAACAACAGATTGGAGGCATTTATACTTGAACCGATGTCTCCGTGAATAATTCAGGCTTAATACTATGCTTTTCCGAAAAGTAAGTCTACTAATCCGGCTTCAACTTTCTTCGCAGATTCGCTATATGTACCGAAACCATCTCTGAAAATGTAATTCATGGTTTCATAGAATTCTGTCAGAATCTTTTCTTCAAAGTCTGCCTTAAGACCTTCCTTACTCTTATCTCCTCTATCGGATTTGTATTTTTTAAGGCTGTCGAAAAGATATCTTCGCCAGTTGGATCCAAGCAGCTTTTCACTGTACTGTTTATCAAATTCAAAGAGTGCAGTACAGATATCCAGAGGTATATCCATGTAATAATACTTTATCAGGCTTTTGGTTTCTTCGTGATATTTATTAAATTCAGCGATCTTATCATCATTAAGTGCATCTATATCATCAAAATATCTCTCGTACAGTCTCATATATCTGATATAGACTCCTCGCAGGATCGTTATCAGCTCCTCTGTTTTGAACGTCTCCTCGTGTAGAATCTGATCGACTCTTTCATTACTTAATTGAACCATAACTATTCTCCCTTTCCCTACTCAACAGCTTTATAATTAACCACTATCTGTTTATCTTATTATATAAGAATTCTAACCATGCTCAATGGAATAAATTTCTTAATAATGATACCTTCTGCGTAAAGCAACCATAAATATGCTTCCTACAACAGCTGCCATCAGCTCAGCAAAAATAGCTGCAAACCATATGCCGTCCAAACCAAACAGTACCGGCAGCAGCACGGCTCCAAGTTCAAAAACAAATATCCTCAAAATTATATCTGACCTGATCCGTTCGTATGCTGATACCGTAACCGTCTAAAAATAGGTATATTTTGACAGTTCAGTCTGTCAGGCTTTTTTGAATACTGTTTTGCCCTTAAACACGGTTTCAAGTACTTTAATATCCTGAATATTTTCCACAGGAACGGTTTCGATGTCACTGTCCAAAACGACCAGCTCCGCCGATTTTCCTACCTCGATGGAGCCTGTAATATTTTCAAGATGCGCCTGATAGGCGGGGTGGATCGTATGTGCCTGAAGGGCTTCCTTAAGGCTGACACATTCCTCCGGCAAGGCAGCCGGAACATCCTTGAACAGCTCATAAGTCGGATCTCTCCTGACATGTCTTCTCGTCATAGCCACCTGGATACCCGTAATACCATAGGAGGGACTGACAAAGAAATCCGATCCGTAAGCACACACTACACCATTGTCGATCAGTGACTTACTGGGATATGTATTTCTTACGACATCCTCGCCCCAGTCAGCGACCATGATCGGTTCTTCGGTAGGATTATCATTGAACCATGCCGGCTGATTGCTGGCGATGATATGGCTCCTGCCCATACGAACCCTGTCCGGCGGATCAATAAACGTGCAATGCGCTATTATATTTCTAATGTTGGGATCCGGATACAGCTTCTGCGCGTTCTCATAGCAGTCGATCACTTTGTGGATAGCATAGCTTCCCATGGCATGAGAATGTATGTTGAAGCCTTCTTTGTTGGCTAACGCCATGGACTCCTTCAGATGATCTTCATCCCATAAAAGCGGTTCTCTTGTGCCCGGCTTATGGTTTACCGAAGTGTCCGCATAGAGCTCGATCATTGAAAACTGACCATCCACAAAGTATTTTACTGTATTTACGGTAAACAGGTCTTCAACATCAAACTTTGTGCGATTGGCAAGTGCCCTTTCCATATCTTCCTGTCTTGTCGCATCGTTGACATTATGAACACCGGAAACCCTGACGGTTAATTCTCCGTTTTTTGCCATTTCCGTCAGAACCGGATAAGATGCACCCTGCTGACAGTCGCACATCAGCGTATGCCCGGTTTCGTTAAACATATCAATGCACTGCTTCAGAGAATCCCTGTGTTCCTCCGGCGAAAAATCATAGTTCGGAATACTGTCGATTATGGGAAGAAAGACAACAGGCTCCTTTATATAGCCGCTGGGACTCCCGTCTGCTTCCTTTACGATCAGCCCGTTATGATCATCCGTATCCTTATTGACACCTGCGGCTTCAAGTGCCTTTGTATTTAAGAGGACCCTGTGTCCACAGTACGACATCAGAACAGCCGGTTTATCCGGTACGACCACGTCAATATCATGTCTGGTGAACGGTCTCACGATACCCTGGAGCCCTCCTGAAAACCATGTTCTGTCCCATCCAAGTCCCCTGATTACCTTAGCATCCTTTTGTTCCTCGACATAAGCTCTCAATATGTCCTGAAGCCTCTTTATCACACCCTCTGGCGTGTCCTTTTTGGGATCCGGTACAATAGAGCTGAAACTGCATGTTGCGAATTTTTTCGCTGCATGAGCAAGATGATTGTGCGCATCTCCAAGACCGGGGATGACGCTCTTTCCGTTACAATCGATAACTTCCGTGCTTTCTCCGATCCACTCCTTTACTCCCGCCTCGTCACCAACATACACGAATTTGCCGTCCTTGATGGCAATCGCCTGTGCATGTGTTTCCGTTCCATCCAGTGCGATGGAATATACTTTTGCGTTTCTGTAAACCTTGTCTGCAGTCTGAGCCATTTTTGCTACCTCTCTTTATTATTATTTATGTTTATCGTAACGAAACAAACTCTGTCAAAGGTAAAAATATTTTGTCAGCGGATATATATTGTCCCAATCTATGATTTTGATTACGGATTCCTTTTCTGAATGGATGTTGAACTCATCGAATACCATTACTTCCCTGTTCTTCTGGTCATAGAGCGGCCATTCATGCGCCTTACCGTCCGGAGATATTTCTGCGGAAAGTGATGGGTCTCCTGTCTTTGCAAACTGAATCCACATTTTCCGCATAGTCTTTGAAAAGGTCTCGTCATATGCCCTGCCGGTAAAGACAGTTTCCTCCGGATGTTTGAGTACGGATGCAAGCTCAGTTGCATGTCCGCACTTCATATACGGTAAAGTGGATTCCGGAGTGAAGTAATAGGTGTATGACTTACCCCCGGCCTTTGTCTGCTCCTCAGACAATCTGATATGCGTTGCATTAAACCATAGCTGGCTGAACAGACGACTGCCTTTTTCGTAGTTTTCTCCCTCCACGCTATCACAGAACCTTTCAATCCGTTCTTTATCTTCGGCAGGGAGCCCGGCAATCCTTCTCGTCTTACGGTCGGCAAACCACATTTCAAAAAGCTCGGGCCCCATAAGATGTACAAAATAATTCATTTCATCCTTGTTGCAGCCATGAAGTATTTCTATATCCTTTACAGCACCATTCGCATACGCCTCATATGGGTCAAGCGGCAGATAGTTTCCGTCTCTTTCCGGACCTATGCGCAGTCCTGTCACCGCTGATGCCTCCAAAAGCTTTTGTGTGTCAACCTTATTAAGATCAGCTACGGTCTTACAGCCGAGTATCTCCATCACCTCGTTCGTACACGCGATTGCCTCCTCCGCAGATACCGTGATGGAGGACCCACCGCTCTGTGCGATTACCCTCTTTATATATTTGTGGGAACCCTTGATCAAAGGAAGCATGGTTACGCTTCCCGCACCGGCGGATTCGCCAAAGATCGTTACATTATCGGGATCTCCGCCGAAGCCCGTGATGTTCTCATGTATCCACTTCAGTGCCATCATCTGATCCATGGGACCTAAGTTCTGCGCGTCGGGATAGTCATTTCCATCCGGCAGATGAGATAAGTGGATATAGCCGAAAATGCCGACCCTGTACTCTATGGATACGAAAACAATCTCCGGATTTTCCATGACGAGATTGTGGCAGTCATACAGAGGATCGGCTGTGCCTCCCATAGCATAGCCACCACCGTGAATCCATACCATGACCGGCCTTTTTTCCGCGGACACAGGCATCGAATGCGCCGCTTTTGTGTCTGCCGCAGCCTCCCCGTCTGCCTTCCATACATTCAAATACAGGCAATCCTCACTCTGATAATAAAGCGATCCGCCTTCACTGATATCCTCTCCCTGAAGGGGACTTTTTCCATTGTAATACGCTTCATATATGCCATCATCCGGCAGGTATTCCACCGGTGCTTTCCAGCGAAGCTCTCCGACAGGCGGTCTGCCTGTAAACGGGATGCCTTTATACGCAATGACATTTCCGGTCTTTCTGCCTACAAATGTGCCATTGACGCATTTCACCGCAAGGGACTTGTCATAACTGTCGTCAGTGATCTATTTATTCTCACCGTATCCGGCCCTCACCTTCTTCTTTGCCTCATTAAGAGCCTTAAGCTTCTCTTCTGTCAGACCCGGTGTCATTAAATCCTTGATATCACTCATTCTTCATTTCTCCTTCCGGTCAAATCGGATTATTTCCTAAAGATACTTCCATATATTAATGTCTGCATCCAATGATTTCGAAATCCTGGCGATCATCATGTTATCAGGAAGACGGCTGCCGCTTTCCCAGCGGCTGATCGTGGAACGGTCAATAAACAATCGCTCCGCAAGCTGTATCTGTGAGATTCCTCTTTCAGCCCTCAACATTTTTAATGTCTTTGCAAATCGGGTGGTCATATCGTATTTCTCCTCTATAAAATGCAGTTTTATATCTGACTTACATCGTACGGATGCAAGTGTCTCTACTTAGCTCCGGTCAGGCTGCTTATCATTCAAGAATATTCCGAAGATATCATAAAAACAATGGTTAAGGAGATAAGAAGAAAGTCCGTGTCATTTCAACATATAGTCCAACAATCCTTTGACCTCTGTTATTCTGTCTTCAATCATATCGCACGCTAATTTCCCGTCTTCAACGATAAGTGCCTGTGGATACGCCTCCCAATCGAGACCGTCGAAGCCCGAAATTTCGTTGCGATAAAACTGCAGGGCATCTCCGCTGACAAATTTCAGCAACAAAGCACGGAGCATCTCGGACAGATCCGCGTTCATTACGCTGCCATACATCTGTAGTGCTTCGCTGTTCCCGAGCAATGTCGCCAGAACGTCTGCGGTACCCGAACCCAGATTCTCGATCAGTGCTTTTTCGTTCCAGTACATCAGATGCACCTTGTTTCCACCCTGCGACAGCTTTGCCGCAACGCGATAAATACCCAACGCAGTCCATTGCCCGTACAGCTCTGATTTCGCCTCAAGCTCGGATGAAGTCAACGTCTGAGCCTTAATATACGCCCGCATCGCCTCGGCGACGGAACCGTCTATATCGCCCTGAAGGTCGTCCACAGCCGCCTTTACCGCGTCCTTGTAGTTCTTACTGCCGACGGAGGATCGGATCACCTGCATTCCCCTGCCGGTAATGCCGACGATAAACTCGATACCCGAAGCGGCTCCGTTTCGATATGCCTCATACACCTGCTTAGGGATCAGTTTTCCGTCACAGGTCGGTGTGCACATGCTCATCCAAAGCCTTTGCACAGCGTCTTTTAGAGCTTCCGTATCCAGATGCAAAAGCTCCGCCATCGTCGAAGTGTTTGTTTCTTTCAACAATGCTTTTGCCAGGGCTCTGGAGGCATCCGGCGTATCACAGGCAGACTCCGGGCTACCGTCGATCACGAATGCCCTCCGGAACAGACCCCTCGCCTGCTCACTGGCGGCCAGCAGGCAGATGCAGGTCGCGCCGGACTCGAAGCCCAGCACCGTGATCCGCTCGGGATCACCCCCGAAGGCTCCGATGTTTTCCCTGATCCACTTCAGTGCCGCGATTTGATCCAGCAGCCCGAGGTTCAGGGTGTCCGGACAGGCCTCCCCGCCGGGAACCTCAGAAAAATCAATGAACCCGAAGATACCCAGGCGATAATTAAAGCTGACAAGCACTACATCCTGATTCGCATTTACATAATCGTCACCGTACAGCAGCGGATCGACCGCACCGCCGTAGGTAAAATCTCCGTGGTGGAACAGCACAAGCACCGGCTTTTTCGCTTCCGTCTTTTCGTCCCCGGTGGCTATATTCAGGTACAGGCAGTCCTCGCTCTGCCGGTGATGCCTGATGATCGAGCCCTTATGCTCCACCTGTATGGCCGAGGCACCGAAGTTCTTGGCCTCAAACACCGTCTCCGATGCAGGGAGCGGCTCGGGTGCCTTCCATCTCAGTTCGCCTACCGGAGACTTTGCGTAGGGAATTCCCCTAAAGATTCGTGTCTCCTTGTACTTCTCCCCGACGTAGATGCCGGTTCGCGTCCTGACCGCACACTCGACATCATATTCACCATGAACAGTCCGGTTCCGCTGATTCACTTCCTCGATGTCCCTGTCCGTCACGTCGAACACATAGCCCTCGCTTCCGTCCCCGTAAAGCTTGCGAATTTTTCTGACACGATATCCACGTATGCACAGATTCACCACAAAGCCGACAATTGGAAGACCCACAACCCACGCAAACTCTTCCTCCAGGTCTTCTATCAGGGACGTGCTCAGCAAATGCCTTGAAACAAACTCGGCGATCAGGAAAATAAGCAGGATCGCCACATAAGTGAATACCCGGTTGACCGTTTTTTGCTGGACGGTCTTGCTGAAAACGATCCTGCTGATGAGCTCCTCCAGCGCAATTCCGAGGGCAAAGCAGACCGCTATGCACGCAGGCTGCGTCCAGCCCAGATACATCGGAATCGTATAGCCAAAGCCATAGCCCAGCGCCGAGATGAAAGCCACCATAAAATCATCGATTGTAAATAACTTCTTCATGATTTTTTTTAAGCGTGAGTGTAGACCCACTCTCCGCCCACCATGGTTCCAAGCACGGGCGAATCCTGGATATGCTCCGAATCGCACTTGGTAATATCATCACCAAGTACCACCAAATCTGCTTCCTTCCCGACAGTAACACTGCCCAGCCTGTCATCACAAAGCATCTGATAAGCCTCATTAATGGTGGTCGCTTCAATCATCTGCTCTATAGTAACGCGCTCGCCCGCATTATGCAGTGTATCCGGACGACCGGGAAGCTGACGTATCACACCCTTCTGTATGCCTGCAAGCGGATAGGCCGGATTGGTGACAGGATAATCGCTGGCAGAGGTTACCGTAACTCCGGCATCAAAGAATGCCTTCATCGGAAGCTGATTTTCAGCACGTTCTTCGCCAAGAACAGCGACCATCATCTGAAAATATTCCGGATCGAAATCAAACCAGTGAGGATCTGTAGAAGCTATAACGTTTAGTTTAGCCATACGTGGGATATCCGCCCTGTCTACCACCTGAAGATGGGTTATGGCATCCCTGTAATCATGGGATCCTGTCTGCTCCAATGCTTTCTCTATGGCATCCAGAGCCATGCAGAGTGCCCCGTCTCCTATGGCATGAGCGTGTACTGTAAATCCCAGCTCGTGAGATTTTTTGTATATTTTAATAAGGGTTTCCATGTCAAAGCGGAGCTGCCCATGATGCTGATGCTCGACAGACCACGGATCTGTGTAAGGCTGCTTCATATATGCTGTCGAAGGTGTCCCTGGCATCGTACCGTCTATCTGTATCTTGATATTGCTAAGCTCGAACATGCGCCCCTTGGTCTTCTTTCTAAGCTCTGCCGCATGTTCTATCTCTGCCATCGTATCATGACCTTCCGCCTGAAATACCTGATAAGCGGCATAGACATGCATTTTAAGCTTTCCTTCCATATCAAGCTCATGGCAGGCAAGTGCGGCATTGTCTGTCGTATCCCAGTTGATGATGGGTTCAAGGATCAGGGTCTCTCCATGAGCCAGATATTCCTCCTGATAGTGCAGGAATCCCTCCTTATACTGCTCAACCGAGAACACGGTAAGCTCCTTTAAAAGATCCATAGCACCCTCACGGAAATAACCGGTGGGATTCCCCTGATCATCACGGGTGATTATTCCATCACTTATATCCGGCGTGTTCCTGTCTATCCCCAGTCGTTCCATTGCGGGATGATTTACCCAATAAGAATGATGACCTATATCCGCAAGAACGATCGGTTTATCTGTCAGGCCATTAAGGAGATCCGCAGTGGGTCCCTTTGGCCCCATATCCGGCGTGGGTATGAAGCCTGAGCCCTGAATGACGTCCAGCTCCGGGTGATCCTTAATGAACTCCTTAATCGCGGCAAGATGTTCCTCCAATGTACCCATGGGACTTAGATGTACAAAGAAAAGCGCTTCCGTTCCTCCGGGTGCGATATGACCGTGTCCCTCTCCGAATCCCGGAAGAATGATACCCTCATCATACCGGATCTCCTCCGTGTCCTTGTCGATATATTCCTTTACCCCCTCTTCGTCGCCCACATAGACGAACTTTCCGTCAGAAATCGCAAGTGCCGCAGCCTTGGGCTTTTTCTTATCAACTGTGTAGATATTACCGTAAATGACCTTATTTGCCTTCATTATCTGTATCTCCTCGTATTGTTAATTTACTTTCTTTCCCGCAAAATACACATCCGTCGGTTTGTTATAGCTGAAGCCCTCATGCTTAGCAGTAAGCAGGTCAGTATCAAAAATAAGGAAATCAGCATCCTTACCCTTTTCAATAGAGCCCTTTTTATCCTCTATCCCAAGCTGCTTTGCTCCGTTTATCGTATATCCGAGTATCATTTCCTCTATACTCATCTGTTCATCGGTGGGAGGATTCGGCCTGACGGTACAATTTATTTCGGCGGCTCTGGTCTTCTCATTTATCCATCTTGTCATGCCGACCTCCATGCCAAGGTATGGACTCCAGTTGTTAAAATCACCATAGTGGATATCGTCGCTGGACCATGTAACATTGGCACCGGTCTTCCAGACCGACTTACAGCGGTACATCTTACCCGCACGCTCCTCGCCAAGCAGCTCGCACCACGTCTTATAAGGATCTCCGCCCATGTTTCCTGCATGCCACCAAGGCGTATAATTGGCGTTAACACCTAACTTCACAAAACGGTCAATATCCGCGTCATCCTGAATCTCAAGATGTGCACAGGTGACTTTCACATGGTACTTATCCCCAAGCTTCTTCTTAGCCATCTCCACACCGTCAAGTACATTACGGGATGCGCCCTCACCGACGGTGTGCAGATGAAGGTCAAGTCCTGCCTCATTAAGCAGAATAAGAAGTTCCGCGATCTGATCCTTATTGAAAGCAGCCGTTCCCTTGTCCCCGGTATCTTCATAAGGTGTCACAAGTGCTGCCGTTTCAATCTTTAAGGTACCGTCATTGAAAATCTTTAAGGTATGCACCTTAAGGTGTTCCGTATTAAATTCACTGTTAAAACGTTTAAGCTTTTTTATCGCCTCCGGCACCTGGCGGGGCTGTGTGATCACATAGCAACCGTCTATATAAACGGGAAGCTCTCCTTCCTCATCAAATTTCTTTAATCGTCTGTAAACTCTCTCATGAAAATCATTGCATTCCGGGATACCGGCATCAAAGACACCCATAACCCCTGCATTGACAGAAAAATCGAACCAACGCTTTAAGGCGGCATCAATCTGTTCATCTGTCAGTTTTTCCGCACCATCGATCAGAAAGCGGGTTTCCGCAGCCGCTTCAAATATATTTCCTGTTATATGTCCATCCTTACGCACATAGTAACTAAGTCCCGGCACGGGATCGATGATATCATCCGTAATGCCATGACGCTTAAGAAGCTTTGAATTTGCCCATATGCTGTGTGCCTCACCCTCTAAGATCATGATCTCACTGTCGGCACAGACAGCATCAAGATCTTCCTTTGTAATCTCTTCACCGTGCAGAAAAACACGCTCCAGAAGGAAATTGTAGCTCTCCTTGCCCGGATTGTTCTTAATATGATCAGCTATAAAGTCAAGGGCTTCCTTTTTGCTGTCACACACGATATACTCACCCATATCCTTATACTCAAATCCGACGGGCATGGTAACATGGACATGGCTGTCGATGATTCCCGGCATTATGAATTTCCCGTCAAGATCCGTCACCTCGCCCTCATAATCCGAAAGACCGGCATCATCGCCGACATAAACAAATTTGCCATCCTTTACCGCAAGGGCTGTAGCCCGCAGGGTTTTCGTGTTCGATGTAAAGATTTTTGCGTTTCTTATGATTATGTCTGCCTTCATAGAGCCTCCTTTAATTAAGCTAAACAATATACAGTCATTGTACTTAAATAAATGTTAAAAATCCGTTAAAACATAAAAGTGATGAGGGTGCATTAACAGTCTTAAGTTATTAAGACTGTTAATGCACCCTCACCAAAACCAAAAAGGAGTTACCTATTTGCCTGATTTTAACAGATTGTTTCCATGCGCCCAGTCATACTGGGACATATAAGCACCATAATAAAGATTCATGGCACCCGGCTTTCCGTCAAGATAGTCAAAATAGTCACACCGTACCTTTTTTCTATCGATTCCCAGCACTCCCCATCCCTGGATTAGAATATCTGCCTCACCTATGTCTGATAATGTTTTTAAGAGGTCCTTCTTTGCGACACGTATATAAGAGTCGGAACTGTCCCGGAATATGACATTACAGATTTCAGTGACCGGACAGAGAACACCGGCCTTGTTTATCAGATAGGCCAAAAGCTCTTTCGAACGTTTTGTAAAGGATACGACAGGCTCTCTGTTATAAAACACTTCAAAATCACCAAAGCACTGGATAAACAATCCCTTCCCCATGTTCGCTTTAATGGCATTATGCCGAAGCAGCGATAATGCATGCTCTATCTTTTCTACCGTAACAGGCTTCATAAGATAGTCACTGGCTCCCAGTTCGAAGGCTTTGTGAGCGTACTCGCTGTATCCGGTGGTAAAAACTATGTCGCACCCGGGATATGTTGTTTTAATACACCTTGCCAGGTCAACGCCTGTCATGGTTCCTATCGCTATATCCAGAAATGCAATATCGATCACCCCTAAAGGTAAGGCAGCAAGCGTATCATCGGCATTATCAAAAGCCACTATCTCAGCTTCCGGCAGAGCCTCATGAACACGTTTGGTCAATTGCCTTAACAGGATGGGTTCATCTTCTACAACAAGTATTCTCATTCTCCATGCCTTTCATTTATTTGGGAATCCTTATGGTTACCTTTGTTCCTTTGCCCGGAGTGCTCTCGATAGTAAGACTTCCACCTACCATTTCCCGGATCCGGTATCGGGAATTTTCTATTCCCAGATGCTTTCTCCCGTTATCCTCATGCACTGCAGCATCAAATCCGGTTCCGTCGTCAGCTACCGATACAATATAGTGCTCACCTGTTTCAAACGAACCGATTCTCACAGTCCCTCCATCTTTTTTCTTACAGACACCATGTTTTATTGCATTTTCAACCATAGGCTGGACCGAAAGCGCCGGAACAAGGAAAGAAGTGCAGTTTATATCGAATTCAATGTTCAGTTTGTTTGGAAAACGAAGCTTTTCAAGCCATACATAAGTTTTAATGTGATTCAATTCTTCCGAAAAAGAAACAGGCTCGCTTTTATCGGCAAAATCAATATTCTCACGCAGATACTCCGAGAATTCACCTATGGCTCTGGCGGCAAGCCCCGGATCTTCCTCACACAAGGCTTCGATGACCGCCAAAGAATTATAAAGAAAATGGGGCTGCATCTGCGAGATCATGGCTGAGACCTGAAGTTGAACCTGTTCCTTTTCGTATCTTAGATTATCCTTCTCAAGTTCATCATTTACGTTAAAAAACATAAGGCAGACCGGCATCATAAACACAACTGTCGCCAGACCCCACACCGATGCATACTTGTTTAAAATGTCCAGATTCAGGGACAGCATGGAAAATAGTACGGGAGAAAAGATACAGCATATAAAAGAAAGTTTCCGGGTTCTGCTCAATTTGGAAAGCAGGGTAGCAACCGACAATGATATCAGACAGAATAAATCCAGAAGGATGCTGATATGATCCTCAATGACATCAGAATATAATCCCTCATCAGTGACAAGAAAAAGAACCGGCCTGAATCTGTTGACAAGAATGGCAACGGAATAAATGATAACACCAATGGAGATAAGCACGGTAACCATGCGTGTGACGGCTGTTTCCTCAAGAAATCTCTTCTGATAGAGCCATAAGGTCAGGAAAAAGGTCATGGAAAAAAAATAATCTAAGCCTGTAAGTACATCAATAGCGTGGCTATACCCCGGCATCCCGTAAACACTGCCTGTAATAGCCCCAAAGAATACCGCAACAAAAAGATTAAAGAGAAAGAGGGTAAAATAGCCCATTGCTCCAAAGCAGCTATCCCTGAAGCACATATATCCCGAAAAAACTGTCAAAAAAACGAGACTGATAAGATAGGTGATCCTTAACATGAACATTGAGTCTCTGAAAATATTATTTTTCACCGATACTGCAAAGGCAAAAAACGTTAAAAGGAACATGAGCGCGGACACAAGCAAACAGAATGTCTTATTATCGATCTTTATCATCCTCATCTTCATTTCCTTTGACACATACCTTCCAGATTTATACTATATTTACGTAAAAATGACAGTTCTTTACTGCTGCGAAAGACAGAGGCTGTTATCTTCATCCTCTATAAAATCCACCTTTATGCTTGCAATTCTCCCTGCGCCGATCCTTTGGTTACGATAGTCTCCTCTTTCGATAAAAATATATCTGACAAAAGAATCCGCAAATAGCCAGAATAACACATAGAAAAATTCCTGTGGAATATCATCAAGGTATTTTCCAATTAATGCAAGGAGAATGCCTGAGATCACGGTACCAATCACCATTTCTCCAAAAACGAGCCGATGATGTCTGTTCTCCTGTATAATCTTGCCAAGTACATAGTCTCCGTCTGAAGTGATCGTGTCAACAATGATCTTTTTTTGCTCCTCGGTAAACTTTGACCCGTATATCTCAAGAACGATAGGATACTTTGTCGGAATACACTCAATAAAATCAGTAATATAATCTGAAAACTCAGAGTTAAGGCTCACACAATCCCTAATGCTGTATTTGCATATGATATCGTCCATATTCTGTACATAACATGGAATATAAGCTATCCCCTCTTCAAGGACCTCCTTATTCAAACGACGCTTCAGGAATGACTTTTTATTCAGAAACTTTTTTATGTTATTATCCGTTTTCATCTTTTCTCTCCTATCCACGGCTTATATCACCACTTCCTTATTTGCCTTGAGCATAGCACGGAGATGCTGATTTTTCCACAAAAATCCAACCTTCTGGGTATTTTCAAGGACACATCTCTTTACCCTGTAGACTGCTCCGGCTTCCTTTGCAATCACTTCAAATGTATGTCTTCCAAGAGAATATAACTCTGCTCCCTCCTTTTATCTCACAAATTTCTTCTGTCCACCTGAAACCTTTACATCAAGCTCCGGCACTTCGTTTCTTGTTTTCAGCATTGTAGTCCCTCCTGCTCATTAGCTTATGAGAACATTCTATAGCCTTCTATGACATTCAACGAGCATCTTGTTTTTACTTTTGTCAAATGTGAAATGAAGCCATCGCTGACTTCAAATCCATAGATAGACTCAACCATTTCAGAAATCTGTGTTGTAGTCATCCCCTTCGCATACATAGCTATAATCTGTTTTTCGATACCGGAGATATCCTTCTGTCATTGGTTTTGCCTTGTAAATGTCGTGTCTCTTGTTTGCCATATAAAATGGGCCTCCTTGATATTTTAAGATTTTATCATAGAAGACCCATCAATAAATGTCTTATATTAAATTTACAGAGATTTTCTCAAACTAAATTCCTTACGTTACAGTTCAGCGCAGAGCAACACAGCGGGTGCGTGGCTCGGCGCTAAAACGTAACGACAAATTTCATTTCAGCACAATATACACAAGCTCACGTATGTGCTCCCTTGCATACTGTAATTCTTCTGCTGAGGAAAACCCAAAGACGGCAATGCCTACCGGCCGGTTATCGGCGTGTATGTCTTCAATATAAGCTCCGGGTTCTCCTCCCGGGAAAGCCCGGAATGTCAAAAGTGATTCCCTTATGAGAGGATCGATATGCACATGATCAAAAATCCCAGGTTTTACGCTGAACACGGCATAGGACAAAATATAATTTCTCTCCCGTTGAAAGCCTTTGAGCTCTTCATAATAGGACATGTCCCCGAGCGCGGTTGTCACAAGCAGCTTTGTGTAGTCCACGCCGCAAAATAATTGGATGTCCTGCTGGCAGTAATAGCCGGCCGGACGGGGATTGATCTCTATGACAAAAAACTTTCCTTCCTCTGTAAAAAAACCCTCCACATTAAATTCCCCAAGCCGGGCGCCGGATGCTGACAACAGCTTTTTCACAGTGGATTCAAACACCTCCCTGCGGCTGCTCTCAAGAAGTACCGGATACTCGACCAGCACCGGGCGCAGCGGCGCTTCCGGGAACCGGTAACACCAGCAGTCCCCATCCATAAGAATATCGTCTCCCACCAGAAAAAGGTCTGTTTCCAAAATACACAAGGAGTCATGCCTGATGTATTCCTCCACACATACGGCTCCATTTCGAGAGTAAGCCGCCGCCTTTTCAAAAGCGGAAAGGATGCCTTTTTCATCATAGAGCACCGTCTGGCCAAAAGAAGATGAGCACAGAACCGGCTTTATGATAATCGGAAAATGAAGCCTCCTGCATTTTTCCTTCAGTCCACGACTGGTATCTGTTTCAAAATACCCGGGGCAAAATACGCCCGCTTCCTTTTGAAGCTTTCGAAAGCGTCCCTTCTCCAAAAGGCTTTTCACGCATTCCGGGCTGTTTCCCGGAAGCCCCAGCTCCTTTGCTATGATCGCCGCAGAAAGGGCGGATTTGTCCCATACTCCAAGTACGCCGTCAATTTCTTCTTTTTGGGCAATTTCAAGAAGCCTGTCTGTTTCGTCGCCATCCGCCGCGTAACACCGGTCGGCATGGGCAGCCGCTAAATCATCCTCTTTTCTGACACAGGCAACTGTCCGGATCCCAAGCCTCCCGGCCGTCTCTACGGCTGTAAGAAGCCGCCCGTCCAGGGACGAGGAAATAACCATGATTGTCTTACTCATACTTGACCTCCCTTTAGAACTTCCCCTCTTAACTTTGAGGAGCTGATTCCGGGAGTCCGGTTGATGCGGATGACAGCTTTATTATGGTCATGGCACCATTTCTCGATCACATCAAAGCGACCGCCTTTATGGTGCTCTCCCAATGCGAGGATGTCAAAATCCGTCATTTCCATCGTCGCATCACAGAGGGTGTCATAGGCAAAGGCTTCATCCACGACACGGAGCGCACGTATCAACTCCAGACGCTCTTCGGTGGTATAAAAGAGGTGCTGGTCCGGCTTGCACTGCGCAGCATACTCGTCACGCTGGACTCCCACGATCAGATAGCTGCCATATTCCTTACATTTTTCAAACAGCCGCAGATGGCCTAAATGAAAAAAATCGAATACGCCAAAGGTCAGGATTTTTGCCATGCTTCCTCCTTTTTGATACGGCAAAGCGCAAGATAGACCGGATCGTAGGCGTCTATTTCCGGGAAGTCCTCCCGATACCTTTCATACAGGACGGGAAGCTCACTGCAACCTAAGATACACGCTTCGTCCCGCCGTATCAATCCTGAGAACAGCCTGCGCACATTCTCCGTATATTCATTCTGTTTTACCGCCTCAATGCAGCTCCTAAGCTGTCTGTATTCCTCTTTTCGGGGAACCTTGCAGCGGATCCCCCCGGCTTTCGCGCTCTCCTGGTAAATACCGGATTCTATGGTTGCCTCGGAAGCCAAAAGAAACACATCTGCTATCCCTTTTTCAGACAGTGCATCCATACAAGCCTCGATGATATTCACCACCCTTCCCTCCGCTTCGGGAACCTGCCGGAAAATATCCGAAAGAAACAGATGGGATGTATTGCAGTCCAAAAGGATCCGGTCGCAGCCCGCCCTTATAAGATTATGGATAGAATCAGACATCTCATTGACCAGCTGCTCCTTGTTCTCTCCGTATAACGCGGCGCGTACACGGCTTGGCATGGTACATCGGTTGTCAATGATGATCCTGGGGCGTTCCCATTCTTTTTTTGCGGGGAAAATTCTGGCGTACTGCCGAAACAAATGTATGGTGGCATATGTTCCCATCCCGCCCAACACCCCTATCGTAAAATTATTCGACACCATGTTTTGGCTCCTCATTTCAAGATATCCATCTCATCAAGGATTTTTTCTGATGCATGGGGATAGTTAACGGCTATATTCTCCAAAACCCAGTCATCCATCTGCCGGCTTACGGGGAAAGCGCCGCCTGCAATATCTGAAATAAACTGAATGATATCCTCTGTGCTGCGGGCTATCCGATACCGCTTTATGGCCTCCCTCATCTGCGTTGTCAGGTGTTCCTCTTTGATCTTTTCATTAAAGACAAAGCATCCCGGTTTTCCGGTGAACAGCCACTCTAAGGTAAATGAACCGCAGTCATTGATAATGGCATCACACCCTGCAAAAAGATCCAGATATTCTCCGCCGGCGGAGTATTCGATCCCTGCATTTTTAATCTCTGCCAGGTAGCTCTTCACCTGATTTTCCGTCCATATGCCATCATTGATCATCCGTATAAACAGAAGGGGATGCGGCCTGAATGCGAAATCAATTTCCGGAAACATTTCCGGAAGCCTGGGAATCAGCTCATAATAGGACATAAAGCATGACAAAGGCAGCTCTTCCATGTTTACCGTGTGGTGAGAAGCGATAAGAATCTTTTTTCGCTGTCTTTCTTTTGGGGACGGATACGCTGCCAGGGCATCCATCTTTGCATATCCGGTCAGCACTACATTACTCCCTTTGATGAGCTGCATGCTTTCACAGTCCTTAAGGGAATAAACCGTTTCCGTAAAATACTTCCAGACAAGGTTCAGCTCTGGCCCTTTCATCCTGGCAGCCATGGTTTGATACCCCACATCATACCCATAATTCACATATACAGGCAGGAGATTTTTTGTGGCTGCATATTGGATGGAATGCACCTCTGGCGCCATAGCATCATAGGGATCCGCATAATAAATAATATCAAATAGGCCGGTAAGGTCTATGAAGCGGTCTCCCTGCATATCCCAGCCCTCGAGCACCCTGTCCGCGCCATAACGCCTGACAAAGAAATCCCTGGTTCGAAGATAAGTCTCTTTCTGATGCGGATATCCCCTGGATACATCCGGAATGATCACGACCTTCGGATCCCACCGCCCCGGTCTCTCCTTCATCAGGCAGAATACATCGTGCATTCCGTACATGGCATCATTCGCGACATAGGCGGCAAAATGAATCACCTGATCCTTCGATTTCCTTTTTCTTTCTATGATTTCCCTGTAATGCGCCGGCAGTTCCCCGGCACGTTTCTTGATCTGCTCCCATCTCTTGGGATCGTCCGCCAGATTCTGCCGGATCTCCTCTAAAGCCCTGTCTATGACCATCGTTATCTGCTCCCTGTTCCACCAACCCAGATTATAGAACTGTGAAACTGCATATTTCATATATCTGATACAGCTGCGCCAAAAAACGCTCTTCTGAATACGGATTCCAGACAACGCCCCCATCATCATCCAGATAGAGGACCGGCAGCCAGCGGTCCGGACCGCCCTTACGGATTACCGCCCTGATGGCACAGGGGTGGCCGGATTCAAAGAGCCCTTTTATTGTTTCCTCATGATAATCATAATAGCCGTCAAATGCAATATTGCAGCTTGCCGCAGTGATGTTTTCCACAGAGGCAGCCTTCTCTGCCAGCATTTGGGGAGTAAAGGATGAATCCTGCACAATGCCGTAGTGTACAAGAAGCGCTGCCGCTGCCACCGTCAGGCCATCTAAAGATCCCAGTTCTTTTTCCTTCCATTTCAGATAGCTCCGATTGCCGTTTGCCCGTATCAGATTTCTCCGAAAGAGGAAATATCCTGTCGCGAATACAATGCTGATGATAAAGAGCATCCACATAACGCTATGCATCCCCGACCATTTCAAAAGCAGGGTTGAGACGGTCGAAAACGCTGCCGTAAACACGTCGCTTCCGGTGGATTGCACAAAAAGCACCTCAATCATCTTGTCGTTCTTAAGCCGTTTCAGCATGAAATCATAGATGGTGAAGCGGAACGGATCAAACAGGAACACCCGGAGCTGAAAAGCAAACACAGCCAGCAGTATGGCAGAATATCCGGCCCAAAGACGGCTTAAAACAGCCAGGACTCCGATCAGGACAACCCCCACCGCCACAAAGGAAAACCCCTTCTCCTGATTCAGTTTTTTGCTGCGGCTGACATATAACAGAAGGTTGCTGATGATCTTCACCAGTCTGCTTCCCAGCAGAACCATGGAAAAAAAGAACACCGTCCGATTTTTATCTGTGGCTGCTGCAAGGTCATTCTCGATCAGTATTTTTAGGTTATCCCCGGACACCTTAAAAATCACCATAAAAAGAATGGATAAAAACAGGCAGCTTAGCGTGGTCTTGTCAAAGGAGCGTATCTTCACTCCCGGAAGCACCTCACGCCTGATTTTCCTGTCATCCTCCGTGCCGTCAGTGTCATATCGGCTGACAAAAAAAGCGAGCACAAGGGAATTTACACAAAAGCCGATGCATATATACATGGGCAGATTTGCGTCAATTTCATATAACCGGCTCATGCACATAGCGGCAATGAGGCTGACTGCGGAAAAAATGATGCCCGTTACCGACATGAGCTTCATGTAATCAACATGCGCGGGATCCTTCTCTGCGGCGTTCTTTGCAATGACGGTGGACATTTCCTGAAAACTCCCTGCAAGCAGGTAGATGCTCTGTCCCACGATCGCCACGAAAAGGGTGCTGCCAAAGGTAAGGATCAGTGCCGCCGTAAGAAATAAGGCTGCGGAGAGAAGCACACTTCGTCCCGCTCCCAGCTTTTTTGCCATAAAGCTTGCAGGAAGCCTCAAAACCAAAGCAACCCAGAAAGAAACGGTAAAGAGCAGGGATATCTGTGTCATGCCAAAGCCATAGTTCAGGCTTAAGATGAGTACATCAAACCAGCACCAGAACATCAGGTCGTCCGAGGTTGACTGGTACAGACAAAAAAGCTCTTTGTTAAATTTTGTCCTGTCCACTTTTTACTCCATCAAGCACAAAAACCCTGGTCTTGTAATAGAAATGTCCTTCCTCCCTAAAGCCTTTTTCCTTAAGTATGCTGCCATAAACCGGATTGCAGTAAAACACCACAAGCTTCCTCGGTCGTTCCTTAAGCGATGCTGTAATCCGGCTGATGCATTGCTTTAGAATGGCTTTATCAAAAGGATTGTAGAGATAAAAGGTATCATAATGCACATACCCTGTATAATCCGCTGCGTCCGCATGATATACCTTTGCATCTGCCCCGCTGTGCCATAAATTGTTTCTCGCCAGACAGCACAGTTTTTTATCGTACTCAATTCCCGCTACCGCATCAAAACGAAGCCTGCTGAAAAAGAGAAGGACAAAGCCCTTGCCGCAACCGATATCTAGTACAGAATGACCCCGTCCTCCACTCAGGTGTTTTTTTATATAGCCCTTAAGAAACGGAAATGAGAATACAGAGGATGGAAAATACGCAAAATGCCCGTCCCTATCCCCATTTCTGTCAATTCCGCCATACTCTGTCCCGCAAAACAGATCATAAAGCCAAAGCGGGAGGAGCGATACAAAATATGTCAAAGTATAAACAGATGGAAGCATCTCATCCTTTCCTTCTTTATTAGGTAACAGTTCACCCTTTCGGGTGAGCCACGACTCTTTTGCCGCACATATCGTGCGTGACTGTCCATAATTCTATCTTCTTAAGCCTTTCCTACTGGTTGTTTTGCTATCATGGTATTGCTTCAATTTACCATCACAAAACAGGAAGGCTTATGTCATGAGTGTATCAGAAATCCTCAATTATGACAAGACGGCGTAAGTTTACTGACTGTTTGTTATTCCCATGAATCAACGTAACATTCCTGAATATTACGGATACACTTGAACTCAATCAGCAGATTTTGCACAAAGATACACTGGGCTGTTTTTCATATACTATTCCAGTCTTTGGTTTGGTCATAGATGTCATCCTATAACTTTCCAGGTATTCATATCATACTGTGAGCAGAATGTGATTACAGTTTTTTGGCTTATACTTCAATAGTTCAGCCTTATCTCCATAGGTGGAAAGCAAATCTGTTCAATCTTTGCGGCTTCTTCTGCTTCTTTCGGTCTTATCGTTCTGAAATCAAATCTTTCATACAGCGGATAATCTTCTACATCAAATTCCCCAAGAAGTTCTCTTGCCTTTACCCGACCTTTTTCTGTCAGATATGCATACTTATATCCACCGCCTCTGCTGCACTTGGGATCAATAATCAAATCACTTCTATCAAGTCTTTCTATGGCATCAAAGCTCTTTCACAAAGAATCTGTTCATCGTACCATGAACAACTTCCTTTGGTCTCTCAATCTCGCTATACCCCGATTTCTCATAGATATGAATTGCAGCCTGCAAATTATCATGAGTTTCCAAATATGATTGCTTAAAACCGGCAGTTTTCATCTTATCCTCAATAAAGTTTATCAGCTCATATCCGATTCCGTTTCCCTTTGCTGCATCCGTCAAATATAATTTCTGCAGCTCAGCAGTATCATCTTTCCATATGAGAGGCGCAAAACCAATACCTCCGATAACTTTTCCTTCAAATTCTGCAACATAGTACTGACAGTCATCACTATTATATAATTCACTGAGATGATCCAATCCTTCATCAAAATAAACTGTTCCCGGTATATCAAGTCCGAACTGCTTGAGATTATCCCTCACAATAGCCGCAATGCCAGTATTATCAGCCTCTGTTATTCTTCGTAATATATAATCCATAGTATTTTCACTTCCTTATAACCGCCCCATCACATTCCGGCATATAATCATCTGAAACTTGGAACCAATATCTCTTTTGGAAAAAGAGTCACATGACTTCATAGAAAAAGATAAGAGTATATGTTCCTTTGAAAGCTGGATGCTTAATAGTTGACTAATAAACATTCCATCAGACAGATTTACTCATCTGAATCACTATCAAATAAACCGTCCCACAGCATCCTGTTATAGTTTGCATTTGCTTCTTCACATGCCTTCTTTTCTTTCCATCCATCGATTTCGGTGCATATAGATATCATCTCGTCAACTATAAGTTCCGCACTATGCGGTTTCACATTGTTCAGATATCCTGTCATTCTCTGCATCGCCTTCGGACTGCCAAGCTGTTTTGCTATCTGGTCACCAAATTCCCCGGGAAAACCGAGGCTTACAATAGCACTGACTAATTCATCCCGACATATTGACCATTCTCTACGATTATTCATATAATCACCACTACAATCTGATCGCCGGAATACAGTACAATATCTCCATAGTCCGTCGTAATCTGCCGATTTATTTCACTCCCACTTCTTCCACACATCCGGCTGATAGCCGATCGTAGAAAGTTTTCCATTTCTGACAATAGGAGTCTTGATCACCTGCTGGTTCTCGAGTATCTTTTCCAGCTTGTCTTCATCGGCAATATACTTTATCAATGCCAGAGTGTCCTTATCCTTGGCATCTGGATCAATCATGTTCTCAATGCCTCCATTAGCCTGCGCAACGGATGTAAACTCTCCCTTGCTCATACCTTTTTCTTTCATATCAACGAACTGAACTTTGATGCCACGTTCTTTAAAAAATCTTTCCGCTTTCTTTGTGTCATTGCACTTCTTCGTGCCGAAAATCTGTATATTCATTATTAAATCGTACCATTAAGTCTTTCTTTAATTTTAACGATCAATGTTATATCTGCCGGTAACCATTCTACACTATCTATCGTTTTTATATCAAGCCATCTCGCCGCTTCATGTTCCTTTAGTGTAAGCTTTCCTTCCTTTTTAATCCGTTTTCACTCGAATGAATTATTTCCTGACTTTCAGGACTATTTACAGAAACTCTGCTTCTTGTCATCCAGCTGAATGTACTCTGATCAATAAACTGATCCTCATACTTTGTATATCCTTCAGCTCCATACTTCTGTGAATGATAATAAGATATCTATGATTTAAGGTATATTTCTGTCTATTCTATTGTTCCCATAAGCAGCTTTCTGAGCTCGGAATCAAAATAATATATGTTCTTGAGTTTATCAAAACTCGTCTTATTATGAAACTTTTTATCTGATTGGGAAATAAATGGAAGGAAATATCCAGAGAATCTGTAATAATTTACATGATTGAGAAAATTAACAACATCGCCATCATTTCCGACAGCCAGTCCATTTTTCTTAAGTATCTCAACCTGCTCTTTATACGTCTTAGATTTCTTAAGCTGCATATTAACCCCTAAAATAAAAATGTGCTCCCATTGGACACATCAGTGAGAGGTGTGGGAGCTCCTGTTGACTTTGTTATAACAAAATAGGGCTATTTTTCAATAGATTTTTTTGTTTTTGAGATTATGCGTTACTTGTTTGTAACCATGTAATGCACGATGGATGCGCATCTTGCCGCTGCTTCTTTTTCAAAGGTTGGATAATCCACTGTGGCAGAGCCGTCCGCCTTATCTGAAATGGCTCTGATGATAACAAAGGGTACATTGTTCTGGTAGCAGATCTGAGCTATTGCTCCGCCTTCCATCTCACAGCACAGTCCTCCAAACTCAGATGTTATATTCCTTTTTTGCTCATCTGATGAGATGAACTGATCTCCCGTGCAGACTCTGCCCTCAAAAACATTAACTTCCGGTGCACATTCTCTAATAGCGCTGACGGCATTTGCCATCATGGTCTCATCTGCCGGCAAAGAAACGGAGCCTATCCCATCAAGCTCTCCCTTTTGATTCCCTATGGCAGTCAGGTCAAAGTCGTGCTGCACCGCATCGATTGATACCACAAAATCTCCAATATCTATCGAAGCATCAAGTGAGCCTGCCACACCGGTATTAATAATCCTGTCCACACCAAAACTCGTAATAAGAACCTGAGCGCAAGCCCCCGCATTAACCTTACCGATTCCGCACTTTACGATAACTACTTCCTCACCGTCAAGATTTCCTTCATAGAACTCCATCCAGCCAATATCTGTTACCTTTACGTTTTCCAGCTCCTGCTTAAGGGTATCCACTTCCTCATCCATAGCTCCGATAATTCCGGTTTTTACCGATGACTTAGCCTTTTCCCCGCATCCTATTAGTATGCAGCAAAGTACCAGTGCAATTACTACAGACATCAGAGTAATACTTCTTTTTCTCAAATTTAATCACCTCGTTTCCATTATCATGGGCAGTCAGGTGGGACAGCCCCCTCCCCTTTTTTACTATATATTCTTGAATTTAAAATTCAAGAATACATTCTTCAATAAAATTGTACCGCTTGTTGTTTAAAAAAAACATTCCCTCTGACCTAAAAAAGGTACTATATATTTCTTTTCGTACACATCTGCGTTCGCAGTCCAAATAAATATTCAACCTTCATAACACCAGTAAACATGCGGCTCACAAATCAGTTCTTTTCGCGCACAATAAAAGAGCCCCAAAGCGTCACGCTTTAGAGCCTTTACCATTCTTAACCAGCTACATTATAAATACAATAATCCCCTCTGTTGTCCGCAAATATCTTATTCTTTTACCTATATCTACCGCCTTAGCGATCGTGATATTGTTGATTGCCTTATTCATGGTTGGGTTACTTGTACCCATAGATACCTGAACCCTGACTCCAAGTTCTCCGTTGGCAGCTCTCCTATTGAAACTTTTCATTTCGATCACATCAGTAATTATGTCTTCTCTGTAATCATTGATGATAGCTTTTAAGACTGTATAATTTTCATATAGAAAATCGAATCTCTGCTCCACATCACTGTCTAAGTATTCGTCAATGCTAATTGCCTCAGATTCCATGTGTACCTCCTATAGAATTTCTGAAGCATAACCGGTTAGCTTCTTGTATCTCGTTGACAAGACTTATTATAGGTTGTCACGCTTTTTTAATCGTTTGCCAAAGATTGGACTTATGGAGAGAAAAGTACAATGACGTTGTACTTTTGAGCAAAAGAAAAAGACGCACAGAGACTAAACTCTGCACGCCTGATACATTTTCTGTCAATTACTATTTTCCTTCACTTTGATGATTGCCCCTTCCTCGTAACTAACGAACTTCTTTGCGTACGACTGTAATGATACTTCTTGTCTTTACATCGATATCCTGATTATTCCAGTTCTCTCCAAATAAAATATCATCATTAAAATGTGCAAACTCCGGAGCAAATGTTTCAAGCTGCTCCCTTCCTGCTGTTTGAACTATTTTCTCATTCATTTTTTCACACCAACTTTCTCAATTATTAATTTCCTAAGTCAAGCGCATTCTTCCTTGGCCGAAATCAGCACTTTTCCCATAGCATCCGTATCATCCATGACGATTTCTCCGACATCCAAAACGTAGATAGTCCCTCGTTTAGGATTCTTAATGCTGAGAACACTTGAGCTTATTGTGGCTTCCACTTCTGATTTTTCAAATGCAAGGTCTGTATCTATCATTTTACAATTTATGAGCTTTAAGTTCTTGCAGTAACAAAGTGGTTGAGTCCCTATTATGGTGCAGTTTTCAAAAGTAACATCCTCACAGTACCATGCAAGATATTCACCTTTGATAACACTGTTTCTGATAACAACATTTTTAGCGTGCCAGAATGCATCTTTGGTATCAAAGTTGCAATTATCAAACTCAGAATCTGCAATGTACTGGAACGAATACTTTCCCTTTAGAGTTACATTTTCAAAAGTCAGTTTCTCTGATCTCATCATAAAGTATTCACTCTGAGCCGTAGTATTTTTCATTACAATATATTTTACTGCCCATCCAAATTCCGGAGATACAATATCACAATCTTCTATTCTTATATCTGAACACTCTCTGAGAGCCTTTATGCCGTGAAGCTTTGTATCAGTTATAACAGCGTGCTTTGTATACCATAGTGCCGCGCGGCAATTCTCAGTCATTGCACTTCCATTGATTTTCAAATTATCATCATGCCAAAAGGGATATCGCAGGTTGAAAAAACAGTCCTGTACCTCTATATTTTTACTTTCCTTAAGTGCACTCTCTCCATCAGCCGGACCATCAAACCGGCAGTTATAAACTACAATTCCATCACTTCCGTAAAGAGCTCTCTCTTCATCAAATCTATGATCTATTATTTTTTCCATCATATAACCTCACTTCTCATAATCTTATTCAGTAACGCTTATTGTTATGGTGACATCTCCAGAGCCAAGTACCCTCTCCAATTCTTCTGTGGAAGTATTCTCAATATGACCACGCTTTGTATAGGCCCAACTATTGGAACCGTAAAACACTACCAGCTGATTACCTGAATACAAAACTATATCCCCGGCACATGTAGTCATCTGCTTATCATTTCTTGGAAGGGACTGCCCGATATATCCGACCTGTTCAAAGCCGCCATACATTGACATATCTACGATCACAGGACTATTCGCAGCAAGATTTCTCAGTACTTCTACAGATTCATTTTCTTCCCAGGTTACCTGTTTTTCTTCATCATTTACATAGAGCTTAAGCATGTTCTCTGTCGTCCTTTGTTCTGTAGTCGTCACATTTTCTTCATTCTTCAAGGATTGTGTTGCCGCTGTATCCTTGCTTACTGAATCACCTGTTTCTGACCGAGGTTGTGCCATTTCCACCACACTATTATCCTGAACAATATCAGCTTTAGATAAATCAATACCAGTCTCATGAAAGCCACATCCCGTTAGCGTACTTACAACAACTACACATACCATGAACAGGCTTCCATTTTTCTTTTTATAAAAGAGATTTCCCAAATTCATAAGCTTCCTGTTTTTCATCTTCCTTACCGTCAGCTTCACCCATGTCATTTATCCCGCCACAGAAAAGTGAGTCTTTGAATGAAGCCTTTTCAAAACAATCTATCCAACCATTAAGACCACTGACTGCTTTCTCAGGAACAAAAGTTTCATCCTCAGCAGCTGTTGAAAGCATATAGACATTACGGAACTTATAATCAGACGGAAAAAGTGGATTGAGTCTGTCTAGCAGCGTTTTCATTTGTCCACTCATCTCGTAATAGTAGATCGGAGTTGCAAATACAAGCGTATCTGCACTCTTAACTTTTTCCGCAATCTCTACAGCATCATCTTTTATCACGCACTTCTGTGTTTTCTGACATGCAAGACATCCCTTGCAGAATCCAATTGTCATATCCTTAAGGCTGATGACGTCCACATCATGTCCCGCAGCTTTTGCACCATCAGTTACTTTATCTGCCAGAATGTCAGAATTACTCATTGCTCTCAGACTCGTCTTTATTATCAAAACCTTGCTCATTGCATCTCTCCTTATTTCAGATATTCATTAAAGAAGCTCTCAAGCTTATCAAAAGGAATGTAATCCTTATTTCCGCCATCATAAAGATCCGTGTGTACAGCATCAGGGATGATCATCAACTCTTTATTATCAGCATATTTGCTGTCCTTTATCATGTCCGCATAAGCGTCTTTACTGAAGTAGCAGGAATGAGCCTTCTCACCATGTACAAGTAGCACTGCACTTCTGATTTCATTACTGTATTTAAGGATTGGCTGATTTACAAAGGATTCGCAGCCTATTACGTTCCATCCTTCATTGGAGTTAAGGGAACGTACATGGTAGCCACGGTCAGTCTTGTAGTAATCATGATAATCTTCTACAAAGAAAGGTGCATCTGAAGGAAGTGGATCTATCACACCTCCCGCACGCTTATATTCTCCGCTTTTTAAGTCTGCGAGGCGCTGAGCACACATAGCCTTTTTTGCTTCATATCTCTTTTCTTCACTGTCATCGGCATCAAAATAACCTTTTGCATTAACTCTTGTCATGTCATACATGGTCATTGCAGCTGTGGCTTTGATTCTTGTATCAAGTGCTGCTGTGTTGATAGCCATTCCGCCCCATCCGCAGATTCCAATAATTCCAATTCTTTCCGGATCTACTTTTTCATTAAGTGAAAGAAAATCAACGACTGCCATAAAATCCTCTGTATTAATATCAGGAGATGCCATATATCTTACATTTCCACCGGATTCTCCTGTAAAAGAGGGATCGAAGGCTATTGTAAGAAATTCTCTCTCTGCCATAGTCTGGGCATAAAGTCCCGAACACTGCTCCTTAACAGCTCCAAAAGGCCCTGACACCGCAATAGCCGGAAGCTTGCCATCTTTATTCTTTGGTACATACATGTCCGCTGCCAGGGTTATTCCGTAGCGATTTGCAAATGTCACCTTGCTGTGTTCCACCTTTTCACTTTTAGGAAAAGTCTTATCCCACTCAGTTACTAAATTAAGTTCTTCTGTTATGATCATCATTTGATACCTCCATCATCTCTGTTTCATTTCGTTTTCGATTTTCCTTAGCATGAAATCCATGCAGTCAACTTTTCTTCCACTCTCGTGGTACTCTTCCATAGCCCGACATCTTTCTTTTTTCAGAAGCCTTACCATGTCATCCATGTTGCCTGACTCAAATCTCTCCAATAACAGGTTTGTCATCTCATCACAGCAACCTGCATCTGAAAGGCTTTGCTTTAAATATTCTTTATCCATGAGTTTTCCTCATTTCCCCTGTAACTATTTTGTTTACAGTTTTATTTTATGAGCTTGTTAAGCTTCTCGCTAATAGTTATAATGAATATCACATTATTCCGTTTTAGCATATCATTTTGGAATGAACAGTACACTGCACAGGGCAGGAAAGGAATCACTATGGAAATCAGAACTTTAAGATATTTTCTTGCTGTTGCAAGAGAAGAAAACATGAGCAGAGCTGCCGAGATACTTCATGTAACCCAGCCAACTCTTTCCAAGCAGCTAAAGTCCCTGGAAGAAGAGCTGGGAAAGAAATTATTCACAAGACATAGCTTCAGCATAAAACTTACAGATGAGGGAATCCTTCTAAGGAACCGTGCCGAAGATCTTGTGAGCATGGCTGATAAGATTGAACAGGAATTTGTTTCCCTTGATGATATAAGCGGAGGTGATCTGTACCTTGGACTTGCTGAATCTTATCAGCTTAGGTTCCTTGCAAAAGCCATTAAGTCTTTTAAAGAAAACTATCCAAATCTCCACTACCACATCACAAGCGGTGATACTGAGCAATTATCCGAAAAAGTCGAGAAAGGACTTCTCGATTTTGTTGTACTGGTTGAGCAGCCGGATACTCGTAAATATGAATATATTGAGTTTCCACAGGCTGATACCTGGGGACTTATTATTCCTGAAAATGATCCTCTGTCAAAGAAAAAATCCATCTGTATTGATGACATTATCGGGTTACCACTCTTCTGCTCTGATCAGGCATGGAATGGTGATATCAAAAACTGGGCAGGAAGCAGATTTTCTGAACTTCAGCTGGAAGGGTCTTTTCGCCTTTCCTACAATGGCTCCATATTTACGATGGAGAGATTAGGATATCTGCTCACCTATGAGCATTTGGTAAATACGTCAAAAGACAGCAGCCTTGTATTCAGACCACTGTCTCCTAAGCTTGAAAATAAAATATATTTTGCCTGGAACCGCTATCAGGCATTTACACCTATTGCTGAGAGATTTTTATCACACTTAAAGCGGCTTTTGTAAACTAACTACTAGTACACGTGCTATATCCACTAAACGTAAGCTCATAATTCATTTCACATATGAGCTAATTCATTTATCTGTGCTAGAAGAATTTCCATTGCCTTATCATCATCGATCTGGCGAAGGAGCTGCTCTGCCTTTAAGATAAAAGAATCATCTGACTTTTCTTCTGTATCAGGTAAAGAGTAGATAGCATCATATATGCCTTTTTCATCTGTCACAAAATAGTCTCCGGCATCAATTTTCATTCCTGCCAGGATATTCTGCTGCCATGCTTCAAGCCACAGCTTTTTCTTTTCTTTGATATCTTCATTATCAGTATGTTCGATATATTTTGTGATAGCTATCGATTCAAGAGAATATAAAGCCCTTGTCTGCGCCGGAGTTAAGGAAAGGACATTAAAGGAATCATTTGTCATCATATCCTCTACTATCTTTTCCTCTGCCTCAGTTTCATTTATGTTTGATCTATTATTAGCCTTTCTCTGGAAGAATACTTTTATGTCATCACTCCAATACTTACTGTCAGCCACGCAGGCAAATATAAATCTTCCTACTCCTGCAATGTCTACTTCTGCAAACATTGTTTCTGCAAACTTGCCGTTCTTCTTATCTTTGTTTAAGACAGCTTTTAATGTAGCCTCGGCAACATTTATTCCTACAAAGCATCCGCTTGATATCAAAACCATCCTTGAAATCAACCTGTTATTAAATGGAAGGATATTGCCTACATCCACTTTATCCAGTTCCTCAAAAGATTTTATTTCTTTTTCTTTGATTTCAATAGCAAGCTTCTTTACTACATAAAAGCCTCTTACCAGACACTCATTTATGATTATGGGAACACTTTTTTCAAAAATAACAGCTCCTACAGACTCCATGTTTGCAATCTCTTCTTCTAAATCGAAAGTCCGCTCCTGACCGTTTTCATCTGTAAATCTGCTGTTTTCAAACAGCTTGACCAGTACATATCTATTCACCGGAGGATGTGCCATGAGTCAAATTCAGCTTTCGAAAACGCAACCCGCTGTGTTTTCCTGGAGCCCTGACGATCTTTCAGTCCTTCAAAATTTATCAAAGCTGTCGATAGGAACAATATTTCAGGAAATTCCCAAAGGCCGGGAAGAAGCTACTTTAAAGCTGCTTTCCGATTATAATGTCTATTTGCTTTGTGGCGATCCGATGATGGATCTGAATGTAATTCTTGCAGCCTAAAACGTGGAAAACAAGGCTTTTCGGGCGTGATCTTTGATATATAGCCTTACGGACGCGAGGAATGGAAGCCGGATGGAGACAATTAGAAAATTTTGGCTGATTTTGTCGAGCAAGTCCAAAGGACCTACCAATATGCGAAAGCGCGGGATATAGAAATGTTTCTTTGCATTCCTTTTTGGTACGATGACACGGGCTATTCTGACGAATTAGAGCTTCTGGTAAAAAACAGTGACGGGATATGCGTCATGAACTACTGGAGAGGAAAAGAATGGGAGTATATGGAATATGAATATGAACTTGCCGGCAAAGATTGTCTGTGTCCGTATTTTCTTCATACGGTTCCATAATTACCAAAAATGGAATGTTTTCTGGTGTTAAAAAATCTGAAATTTCACTCAAATACTAGCCAGTTGTGAGAAAAAGGCCAGGGTGAGCCTATGATATCGATGGCCTTTCCATCCACATCCCTATACCATGAGTAATTCCATCCGCTTCCCATATCGCAGTAAAGCGCATATCTTACTCCCAGTTTTTCCAGTGCGGAAATAAATTTGCCGTAATGCATTTGAGTCTTTGAATCAATGATGCATACCTGATCATTAAGAATCGCCAGTACTCTGTAACATCTGAACTCATCGCTGTCGTGTCCGCCGTGTTCTCCATCATATAAGACAATGAATTGCTGATATCCGGTCCCGCCCGAAGCAGCCGCATTTTTGATGGCGTCTTCCGCCTCGTCCACATTCCAGATGCGTGCCTCTCCGTCTATATAAGTAAAGGCCCCCAGGTTCTTTTCTGGTTTTCCGCGCTCAAGCCTTCCGTTTATGGAGTGCCAGCCTACGACCTCGTCTTCTTCAAACCTGAGATTATGAGTCGCCTGAAACGCTGCTGCGACGCAAAGCTTTATTGATTCGTCGCTTTTGGAGGGTCTTTCTCCGGAAACGAATGTGATATTGCTGTAGTTGGGACAGAAAACATACAAATCCTCTGCCTCAAAAACAGTAACAGCTTTGTCCGTCTCCTGCATAGCGGATGCAATCTCCTCAGAAGAAGAAATGGCTCTGTCGGGTTTCAGGGGATTATGGTACTGGCTGCTCATTATGAAAATGCTGAGCCCTATCAATACGAATACGCACACGGAATCAATCAGAAGCAGGACCCGGAGCACTTTTATAAGCCTGCTTTTTGCCATCATCTCATTCATATGCATATGCAGAATCAGTCCGAAAAGAGAGACCACAGCATTTGCGGTTACCACATAAAGCGGCCAGTTCGTAGCAAATATATGTATCGTACATATATTATAGATAGAAACTACCGTGGTAAAAAGGAACCATATCGAAAGGCGCTTGTTTCCTGTCATATGCGTCATACTTCTTCAGCCTCTTTCTGATCGATCGTCAGTATCAGTTCACCGCATGCGACCAGTATAAAGATGAACAGCTCGTCAAGATGCAGTGTCCATACATAAAGTACGTAGTCAAGCTCAAAGCTCAGAATGGGGGCAATGACCAGCTGGACTATTATAAGCAGCACTAGAAACAGTATGGCTATCTGATTCACGTATAACCGGATTGCCTCCTGTCTTCTTAATGCGTATATGATGAAATGGTTGATGCAGACAAAGGACATGATGAACAGTATCATCATTTCCACCGCGAGAAAGACAAAACCCTGAGCTCCCATAGTGATATATGACTCGGAGTCTCTAACCACAAGATCGCTGAGCGCGTAATGCGATTGAGCGCACAACATACAAAACAGCAATCCTACCGCAGCGGCTTGATTCAAAAACAGCTTATGCTTCTTAATAGAATAAAACAGTGCGATGACCAGCAGTAGCCTTAGAAAAAGATCGTATTTCCCCGACAGATCCAACCCGCCTGAGCGGCTCCCAAGATAATAGATAATCGGCATTCCAATCACGGCGACCACTGCCGCAATCAGTGCGGTCAGTTCGTTTAAAAAGAAACGCCTATATCTACTGATTAATGAAAATCCTGTTTTGTTTTTCCTTCTATCGCAATTATTCAACATCTCTGATGACCGAAATTATTTCACATCTTTGATTTCTAAATCGAAAACGTACAACATACATTATACCGTATCCTTGTTGATACGTCTACACGATACGTTTCTAATGTCATTGATAACGACACATTTCTATATCTAAAAGGGGCTGTCGCTTTAGATGATTATCAGTGGTGTGCTACCCGTCAAGAGGACAGTGAATAATTAAAAAGCTCTTTACCGCCAGTCAAGCATCGGCTGGCGGTATTCTTATGCTGCAGCATCGAAATGATCATGGAATTCCGTAGGCGTCATCAG
>Ga0256405_10003350_pt1 | contig 33223 bp, 27 predicted proteins | sample RumenRJG_02DNA_FD_189096 | JGI IMG/M metagenome (GOLD analysis project Ga0256405, IMG submission 189096) | Bovine rumen microbial communities from Lethbridge, Alberta, Canada - RJG_02 | ecosystem: Host-associated > Mammals > Digestive system > Stomach > Rumen | place: Canada: Alberta...
TCCTATTGTGTGAGTTTGCTGCTGGCAGGCTGCAAATTCATTATACACAATAGGAGTTTTTTTGTCAGCCTCATCGGTTAACCTCTTTTGAACTCCCGCGACTATCGCGGGGTTTTCGAACTACAAACAAAGGGTAAGACGCATTTAAGTCTTACCCTTTTTTAGTTGAAAACTTTTTTATAATATAACGACTTTATTTAACCACGGACTACTTACCGTTAAACTTGTTTTCGGTATACTTATATAGTGCGATACTTACGGCGATAGGTAAATTTAAACTGTCGATCGAGTGCGTATGCTCGATTATAACGGGTTCTCCGATACCTAAAAACTCGTCGGGCAAACCGCTTGCTTCGTTACCGAATATCAAAGACGACGGGTGGGCAAACTTTGCGTTTGCCAAAGAAAACTTTGCTTTGAGCATAAACGGATAATAGTTTCTCTTATCTACGTAGTCGTTATATTCGTCAAACGATTTAAAATAACTTATCCTTACGTCAAAAAAGGCACCCATCGAACTTCGTATAGTCTTTGGGTCAAATACGTCTACGGCGGGCGTTATTATCGCTATATCTTTAATACCAAAACCAAGTGCCGAACGCATTATCGTACCGAGATTACCCGAGTTAGACGGATTTACCAATACCACGTGATCGGTATCTTTTTTTATGTCAATAAGTTCGGTTTTAAAAATACCTATTGCAAAACAGTTTTCTTTTTGAGATAAAACGTTAAACGCTTTGTCGTTGGTCTCGATATATATATTACGTTTTTCACACAAGTCCTTTATCGTTTCCGCGCCTTGTCCGTCAATTTTAGAGTGCAAAAGCACGGCTTTGACGAGTTCGGGTCTTGCCTTTAAAAGTTCTATGGTTAAAGTCGTACCAAGCGTATAACTTTCGCCGTTTTCTTTTTTGTATTTTTTTACCGAATAACTCATTTTAACTCCTTTGGATATTCCCCGAAAAATTCGGGAACGTATTCTTCGTTTGCGCTTGTTAGTTCTTGATAAAAACAATTTTCTATCCCGAGTTTTAAAACCGTCGCGATAACGGTTTTATATTCGAGTTCTTTTAACCTTCTGTCAAGCGGCGGATAGTCTTTTGATTTGGCAGTCGGGAAATATTGACTCATGACCGAATACCAAACGTTTTCGCCGAAAATCTCGTAAAGCGTTTTAATAATATTTACGCTGTCGTGAGTGCAAGCGGGTAGGACCAAATGTCTTATGACGGTACCGCTTTTAATTAAGTCGTTTTCTATCTTGATTTTACCCGTTTGGCGATACATTTCTTTTATAGCCGCTAACGCAACCTGCGGATAATCGGACTTACCGCAGTATCTTAAAGACAAATCGCTTGATAAAAACTTAAAATCGGGTAAATATACGTCTATCGCACCGTCAAGTTCTTTTAAAGTTTCGACTTTCTCATAACTCGACGTATTATAAACGATAGGAATTTTGGGTTTATACTTGTTTAACGCTTCTATTATTGCGTAAGCGTAATGGGTAGGGGTTACGAAATTTATATTTAAAGCCCCTTTATCTTCAAGTTTTTTTATCTCGTCGACAAGTCCGTCAACGGTTATCTCTTTACCTTTAAGATTTGCGGAAATTTCGTAATTTTGACAAAAAACGCAACCTACGTTACAGCCCGAAAAGAATATCGCACCGCTTCCCTTTTGTCCGGATATAAAGGGTTCTTCCCAAAAATGCAGTTCGGCTCTTGCGATACGAACGACGTCTTTTGCACCGCATCTGCCGTAATATTTGGTACGGTCTATATTGCATTGATTAGGACATAGGTTGCAAGGATTTATTATCATAGTTTAATTATAAAACTATTTGACGATCTTTGCAATTTTTTTATTATATTCCCTTTACTTTTCCTTCATTTTCGATTTGAAAACGATTATTGCAATAGCAAATACCAAGATACTATAACCGATAACTATCAATAAAGGCATAACGAAATCTTTGAGCGGATCTTGAAAACCCATCAAAGAGTTTTGCACGAGTTTTGTAGCGTTTCTGAACGGCAAAATATCCATAAACGTAACCAAACCTTTTTTTAGTCCGTCTATCGGAAACCACATACCCGACAGTACAGATTGCCCCGCTATAACTATAGACGAAACGCCGCCTATCGATTTTTCGTTACAAATACTGCCAAGCATTAGTCCTACCGCGATATAAAACACCGACGTAATTATACTAACGAGAATAGAATAAACTATCCTTATGGATATTATAGAACTATCGAAAATGATACCCACGATAAAGAACAAAATCGACTGAACGAGTACGACGGGTATGATACAAAAAGCGTAAGACGATATAAACTCGTAAGACTTGGCTTTTGATACGAATAATCTTGTCAAAAACGACGTTGTTCTATCAAAACTTAATAGTAGACCTACGAATAAAGCGAGAAATGATTGTGAAAAAACCACTATAGCGGGCGCTAAATATTTCATTTGAAATTGCGGGGTCAAGTCGCTAAATATCAAATAAAATAATATTTCCATCGCAAGCGGTAAACCTATCGTAAATATTAAAGATAAGGGATCTCTTAATATCTCTTTTATATTCCTTTTGGTTAATGCTACTATCCTTTTTATTGAGTTTTTCATAATTTTTTTAGCATTTAAATAAATTTAAGCGTGATTTTGAACTATTTCTATAAAAGCGTCTTCTACGTTTGATTTTCCGCTTTTAACAAATAGATCCTCTTTAGTCCCGACAAACAATAGTTTTCCGTCTTTCATTATACCTATTCTATCCGACAAAAACTCGGCTTCTTCCATATAATGCGTAGTCAAAATAATAGTCATTTTGCCTTTTAAATAGTTTATAGTATTCCAAAGTTCTCTTCTTGCTATAACGTCAAGACCCAAAGTCGGCTCGTCTAAAAACAATACTTTAGGTTTTGATATTAAAGCCAATGCAATAGATAACTTTCTTTGCCAACCGCCCGAAAGTTTTGACGCTTGTTTCTTTGCAACGTCCGAAAAACCGAAAGCGTCGAATAGTTCTTTTTTAACCGCTATTCTCTCGTCTTTATCAAGACCCGATAGTTCCGCATAAAAATCAAGATTTTCTTCTACCGTCAATTTGCGGGCGACGGCGGTTTCTTGCATCGAAACGTCGATGATCTCTTTTACTTTTTCGGGATCTTTATTGATAGAATAACCGTATATAAACGCGTCCCCAAATGTCGGCTTTGTAAGCGTGGATATCATTTTTATAGTCGTAGTTTTACCCGCACCGTTTACGCCTAAAAGAGAAAACAACTCGCCTTCTTCGATTTCTAAATTAAGATGATCGACCGCAATTAAGTCTTTGTAAGTTTTTGTCAAATCAACTATTTTTATTGCTTCCATTTATATCACCTATCAAAGTATAAAATTCGTCGTCTTTTAACAAAGCAAGACCCTTATTTTTGTCCCCTAAAACCATCAAAGTATCGCCTTCTTTAATATCGAACATCGAACGGGCTTCTTTGGGTATAGTGATCTGCCCTTTAGGACCGACTTTTACGCTAACTATAAATCTATCTTCTTTTATATCTTTCATAACGTTCCTTTTTATCTTACTTTTCTTACTTTTCTTATTATAACATTATTTTTTATATTTGTAAATAGTTTTTTTAAAATATAACTAAAAGTTCCTAACCATTAGTAATTTTCTAAAAACTATTATTATCTTTGACTATTATTATTTTAAAAAATATATGTTAAAATGTTTTATATAGTATATTACCGACACAAAACGACGTATATAACTGCGAAGCAATATCACTGCAAAGCGATATCACTCGCCGCAGGCGAATATAACTGCAAAGCAATATAAATGAAAAGAATATAAATAAAAAACAAAATGATTATTTATTACATTTGATAATTATTTATATTAAACGTTTTAATATTTAAGTTATATTTCCGCGCAATATCACTCGCAAAAGGCAAATATAACTGAAAGAAGCCTGATTTGTAAACAAATCAGGCTTCCTTCTTGGCAAACGACTTCGTAATTAATACATATTTTATTGCTACTCATTGTTATCATTTAATAAATGCATAATAACATTTATAATTATCTCCATTTCATCAGGTTTAGATTCGGCAGTTAATAATGTTACAGCAACTAACGTATTATTAGATATTACTAATTTACCATCTTTAACTAATCTCTTATTCTTATTTAAAAATTCTAAGAATAGAGTTGCTGCAATTCTTTTACATCCATCAACAAAAGGATGATCTTTAACTAAGAAATATAATAGATGTGCAGCTTTATCTTCTATTGTCGGATATAATTCAGTGTCAAATACGTTTTGATATACTGCTTCTAATATACCATTTAATTTACCATTTTCTTTTTCTACACCAAACAAATTAGACTCATTTTTAAATTTCATTGAATCTATAATTTTTCTTGCTTCATTATATTCAATTTTATAAATAGTATCATTGCCCTTAGGCTTTTCAAGTCTTTGATGATCATAATCATCTAATAAATCAAGAGCATTAGTATATGTTTTAATTACTTCAGAAAGTTCATAATCATCATTATTTAATGCCGATGCTAACATCTTGTTTTGAATTTCTATTACTTTATTTAAATTTTCTAATCTCTTATTATTTATTGAATAACCTTGTATTAAATATTCTTTTAATACCTTAGTAGCCCATCTTCTAAAAATTATACCTCTTTGAGACTTTACTCTATAGCCAACTGATATGATCATATCTAGATTGTATAGTTTATATGAGTATCTTTGAACACCTAAAGTACCCATATGTGCGTTTTCCGCACACGTGCTATTTTTGTCCAATTCCTCTTCATTATATATATTGTTGATATGACGAGTAATTCTAGTTCTATCAACTTCAAATAATTTAGACATTTCTTCTTGAGTCAACCATACTGTTTCATTTTCTTTGTCAGCTCTTATGTCAAGTTCAAAATCATTATCTACAAATTTTACAATATTGTATTTTTCCATCACTATCATTCCTTTCATCATTTTGACCATATCAATTTATAGATTATGAATCAATAAATAAATAAACAAATTGTATATATATTTTAAAACTTTTACCATGAAAATACAATAATTAACATAAAAATGTCCCTAACTAGAAAAATGTCTCAAATACAAGAAAAATGTCCGAGTGCAAATCTAAACATTAAAAACAACCAAAATATAACTATTAATAGGTTAAATTGATGCTATATTCATTTTTTGCATTTTGCATTTTAAATAAATGGCTTAGTTATCCGTTTTTTAGAATAATAAAAAAAGCTTGATACTGTTTTGTATCAAACCTTTTGTTTCAATATGTATAAGAGCGCCATAATGATTTGCATATCATTCTCCGCAAATCCCGATTTGTTGAGTTCTTTTCACGGTTCATTATAACCTAAAAATGTGAAATTATCAATTGATATTGCGGCTGCGGCGCAGTGATATTGTCCCTTCGGGACAGTTATATTTCTCGCTGACGCGAGAAGTTATATTATATTCGCCCTTAAACTGCGCGAAGCGAAATATAACTCGGCGCAAGCCGAATGTAACTGCAGCGCAATATAACTCGCCGCAGGCGAATATAACTGAAAGAAGCCTGATTTGTAAACAAATCAGGCTTCTTTCTTGGTGCGGCCAGTGAGACTTGAACTCACACGGGGTACCCATACGCCCCTCAAACGTACGCGTCTGCCATTCCGCCATGGCCGCAAATGTTAGCATATTTATATTATTACAATATGCTAAATTTGTCAACGATTTTTTTGTATTTTTTATTTCTTTACAAAATTAAAATTTTAACTTTACTCTCGTTAATTGTTTTTGTTTATGCAAACGCTTATGATTTATAAAAATCTATTTTAATAATTTTTTTTTACAAATCGTATGCGCTATTTGGTTTTGTATTTTTTATTTCTATACAAAATATAAATTTTAACTTTACTCTCGATAATTGTTTTTGTTTATGCAAACGCTTATGATTTATAAAAATCTATTTTATTATTTTTACAAATCGTATGCGCTATTTAGTTTTGCGGGCGTTTTAGTTAGATAAGATATCGGCGTTAGCAAAGATATAGTCAAAGAGAACAAAGCCAAAATACCCAAACTTAAAAACGCGAGCCATACGGGATAATAAATTAGTTGCAAACCCAACATATCTTCTAAATTGGAAATGATAGACATATTATCCGCGGCAAACATTATAATTGACGTAAATAACCACCCTTTAAAACTTGATAAACCGAATATAGTTAAAGACTCTAAAAATACGTTTAGAGATACTTCCCTTTTAGTAACGCCGATAGTACGTAATATTGCGTATTTTTTGCTATTGGCAATAAATCTCGAGCGAGTTAGTTTATATGCGCCTATCAACTGTACTACCAATACGACGATGACGACCAAAAGCGATAAAATATTGCCGGCTATCGCTACTTTATAAAAGCTTCTTTCAAAATATTTGTTGTAAGAGACGGCTTTGATACCTTTGTTTTTAAGCGTTTTTATCGTCTTATTGACTTCTTTTGCATAAAAGAAAGTATTATCGCCCGAATAGACTTTTTCGTTAAAATCACCGAGTTTTGAGTAGTCTTGATCGGATATATAAATAACGGGTTCGTTTCTGTCAATTATTTCTACGACTTTTAAGAAAGGTATCGTTGCCGTTTGAGCGTCCAGCGCGTATGCAGTCGGTTTATTGGGGTCGTTTTCGTTGTCGTTTTGCTCTTCTTGCGGGAAATCCCAAAATACGGGTGGATACGCAAGATCGTCTATATCGACTCGCATACCGATAAGTTGTTCGGGATATATTATGCCGACGTCGGGCAAAGTCGAATTTTTTACGCCACGATCAAACAAGCGTTTATCTATCGCTATCTCTCCTTGGTTTAGCTCTTTACCGACTATTGAAGCGGGCAAAACGATAGAGTTAGCCGCATAACATATTTCGACGCTTGCGTCAAAAGGAGATCTATCTATAGATAACTGTACGCCGTATTGTATATTTTTATCAAGTATCCTACCGTCAAGGTTTAGCCCTTCCACCGTTTCTTTATTTGCGTTTATACATATAACGTGAGAGTCTGCGGGGGATGAAGTAAAAGGATCGTATACTAACGAACCTGCGTTTACGCCTATCAACAAAACGAAAAAAATCGCGCTTATAAATAATGTTCTAAATCTATTTTTCTTTCTTTGACCTCGTGTTTGGACGTACTCGTCAAATATTTTTTTGCAAGTCGTTTTATGATCTAAAGAAGATTTTTTCTTTCTTTCGCTCGCTTTTAGTTTATCAACGTTCAACTCTAATACGTCTTGATTGTTTTCTTGTACCGTATAATGCTCGTCGGTAAACTTAATGGAACTATCGTCGTCCACTACGTTTATGACTTTATTTGAAAGTATCTTTAAATAAATCTTGTTATCTTGCGACACTATTTGTATTTTTGCGCCTACGTCTTTGCCGTCCCCGTATAATTCGACGTCAAGACCGTTTTCGGATATATCTTTACGCTCTAAGTCGCCTAAATAAATTACGTCCTTTGCTTTATGATCTAAAGTTTTAGTACCTTGATTCAACTCGTCGGAAACTATCTTACCGTCGGATAATCTTATTATCCTATCCGCATAAAAATCGGCAAGATTTTCTTCGTGAGTTACCATTATGACAAGACAACTTTTGGACAATGCTTTTAATATTTGCATTACGGCGACCGTATTGGTATCGTCTAAATTGCCCGTTGGTTCGTCGGCTAAAAGTATCTCGGGATATTTGACTATCGCGCGCGCGATACCTACTCTTTGTTGTTGACCGCCCGACAAAGTATTTGGCAAACGATTTTGATATTTTTGCATACCAACCAAACTTAAAGCGTAATCTATACGAGATTGTTGATCGTCAACTATTCCCGATAGATCCAAAGAAATCTTTAAGTTTTCTTTTACCGTCATATCGGGTACGAGATTATAATTTTGAAAAACGTAACCTATTTTTTTATTACGCAACTCGTCAAAGGCTTTGGGGGTATACTTATTAAACTTTTCGCCGTCTATTTGAATAACGCCGTCGTTAAAATCGTCTAATCCGCCTAACACGTTCAATAACGTAGACTTACCGCAACCCGATCTTCCTAAAAGCACTATAAGACCTTTTTCGGGCAGTTCTAAAGAAATGCCGTCTACGGCTTTTACTTCGTTTGATTTATTGGAATTATAATATTTATATAAATTGTCTACTTTAAGCATTGTTTATAACTCCTTTTATCGTCTTTTTATACATATAACGGTTAAACCTACTTGCATTACCTATGGTTACCAAAAGGTTGACCGCAAGGGCGATAAAGTTAATCCAAGATATATTACCCGCGTATCCGTGCAATAGTGAGAAGCCGTAAGTTATTTCGGGTGTTATACAAAAACCGTAAATTATCAATACGACGTATGCCAAAAACGTACCCGCAAGCCAGCCGATAACGGCGGTCAAAATCATTTCTACGTAGTAGACTCTTTTAATAAACCAATCGTCTAATCCCGTGGTGCGGAAAATATTGTAATCTCTTGATTTGGTAACTTCTATATCTTTAATACTTCCGTTTGTTATTCTAAACATTATAGCGGTAATACCAACCAAACCGATAATTGTCAATAGTACGAATAAACTTGAAAACCCGATGGACGTAGTTACGCCGTATTTGTATAAAGCATTATACCCTTTTTCGTTTAAGGCCAAAAGTATTTTTTTAACGTTGGCGTTTTCTTTAATAGTTGCGATAGCGCCGTAAACGTAGGTGTTTTCGGGTGGTCTATCCGAAATCATTTTATCTATTAACGAATCGCTAACTACTATATAATCGTCAACGTCGTGGACTATTACCCCGCAAACGGTCAAAGTATATTCCATAGGGTCGCGATAGGTACGGAAAAATCCGCTTTGTTCAAAATTGATGACTTGAACTACCTTGCCTATCCAATTTTTTGCGGTATATTTACGGGAAGCGGGCAAAGTTATCACTATTTCGTTTTCCGCTTCGGGTAATCTACCTTTATATAAATAAGTATACACGGACGAAGCGTTTCTAAGATAACCGCTAAAAGTTTTATCGTCTATCTCTACGCTAACAAACTGATTAAGCATATTATTGGCGGGATAAACAACTTTAACGCCGTCAATTTGCGATATTGCTTCAAGATCTTGATTTGTCATCGTATATATAGAGTCGATCTCTTCAAACGATTTACCCGTAGTATCAACCGATTTTTTGGCGATCTCTATATCGTATTTATAATAATGGGCGTTGTCGACAATACCTTTGCTTTTTTGTAAAGACGGCGTACTTTGCCCTATTATCAACAAAAAGACCCAAATAAAAACGAGAGTAAGTAACGCTAAACTGCTTAAAGTAAATAAACTCTTTTTAGGCGTCGAGCCTATATTCATCAAACCTACTTTAAAAAGATTAAAGTATTTTTGTTTTTTAGAGATAGACGGTTTTTCGGTATACTCTTCTTTTCCTTCTACTCGACTTATTACTTCGTCTTCGCTAACTTCTCCGTCAGCCAAACGAATTTTTCTCGTTGCGTAAGGCTCTAACTCTTCAAAAGAGTGAGTTACGATAAATACGAGTTTACCTTTTGTCAAAGATCTTAACAGTTTTAATATCTCGTCGGTAGTTTGTTTATCTAAATTGCCCGTAGGCTCGTCCGCAAAAAGTATAGGCGAATCTTTTGCCAACGCTCTTGCTATTGAAACTCTTTGTTTTTGTCCGCCCGATAACTTGGAACATCTATGTTTTTCAAAACCTTCTAATCCTACCGCTTTAATAAGTTCTTTAATCTTTGCGTCTTTCTTTATATTGTCCCCTTCGGTATTAAGCAAAGCAAGTTCGATATTTTGATAAACGGTGTAACTGTCTATCAAGTAATAGTCTTGAAAAATAAAAGATACGTATTTGTTTCTAAACTCCGCGCGATCGGATTCGGAAAAATAATTGATATTCTCTCCGTTAAATAAGTAATCGCCTTCGTCAAAAGAATCCAAACAACTTAAAACGTTCAAAAGGGTACTTTTACCGCTACCCGAACTGCCCGTAATAGCGACAAATTCTCCTTGCTCAAAATTTAAAGACACTTTGTGTAAGCCTACCGTCAAAGCGCCTTGATTATAGATTTTAGAGACTTTATTTAGTTGAACTAAAGGTGTGTTATCTTGCATATCTCTCCTAAAAATAAATTTGCGCCTAAAAGACGCAAATTTAAAAATCAAAATTATTCTTGTTAGGTGTTACCGTCTGGGGTCTCTTGAACCACGTCGGATACTTGGTCTAGCGGCTCGGCGTTTACAACGTCCCCGCTTTCTTCTTCAAATACCGAATCGTCCGAAGTTTCCGCCATCAATTGTTGATCTTTTTCACGACGTTTAGCGATCAAAATCTCTAATATTCTGGCATGTTCTTTGTCGTCAAGCGCATATTTCCAAGTAGGGATAACGCTTAAAATACAGGATATTGCCGAAGGTATCGAGATGACAAGGAACAAAATCATCATAAACGACGAATACTCGGTCGCAAGTCTCGGCATACCGCCCGCGTCTATAAAAGCGTTTACTTCGGCAATACGGTCGTCGGAGAAACGAACTATCGTATAAGCGATACCGGTTATAATGGTCGCTAAACCCGATTGCAATTTGACCAAGAAAGTTTGACCCGAGAAAAATAATGCGTCGGGGCGTCTGCCCGATTTATACTCTTCGTAGTCTACGCAGTCGGCGATCATCGTAGATTGCAAAACGGATATTGCGCCGGTACCCGCTCCAGCTACGGCAAACAATACGAAGCATATAACTATCCATAAAGGTGAAGTCAAAGAGTGCGGGGCTATCTTATAAGCGACGAATATCATTACGAACGGTATTACCATTACCAAGTTACTGAAATTGTAAACGTGTTTCTTGGAAAACTTTTCGCCAAGTTTGGGGGCTAAAAACATACCTGCAAACATACCCAAGAACAAACCGCCGCCTAAAACCGCCATATATACGAAAGTCATTATAGGATTCTTACCTGCAAAATAGTAACTGACTATCGTCATCGCAACGATATTGATAATACTCTTTGCGCTACCCAAGAAACCCGATAAGAGCAGTTGCATGTAAGGTTTGTTATGTACTATTATCTTTAAGTTATCTTTTAACTTCGTCTTTTCGGTGGGCGCGATACGTTCTTTTACCTTAAAGCCGGTAAGTTGGAACATAACCGTACCTATAACCGATATTATTATGGCAACGACTAAAAAGCCGTATTTTTCGCCTTCCATAGCGGTTATGCCAAATCTTGAAGATATAGCGCCGCCGACGCCTAAAGCGATAGGTTGCATACCCAAAGTAACCGCACCGCCCGCAATACCTGCAACTACTCTTGCCGCAGTCAAAAGTTTTTCTCTATCCTTTTGACTTTCGGTCATCAAGGAAGTAACGCCCCAAAGGGGAATATCGCCTATAGTGTACAATACGCCCCAGCTGATATACGTAAACGCAGTCCAAGCGATTATAAGTCCGTTGACGACTGCTCCGTTATCACCGTAAAAGCCGAAACTTACGTAACACAATATGGATATGATCATTATAGGTATAGGTATTATACGCAAATAAGGTATGCATTTGCCGTATTTACTACGCGTTTTGTCAACGACGGTACCCATAATAGGATCGTTAAGAGCGTCAAATATACGAGCGACCGTAAATATGACGGATACCGCAATGGTAGGTACTAATACCGTACATTGTAAGAAATACATAATACAAGCGTTTACAACGTTGTACATTATGTTTTGTCCCGCTAATCCGATAAGATAAACGTTGCGCTCGGACGCGGAATACGTTTTTATTGCAGGTGCGTTTTGTTGTATTTCGTTATTCATCACAAACCTCTACTTTGACTCTTTGACCGAGCCTTTGGCTACGTATTCGCCCCAATATTTATAAGTTTTTTCTTTGGTGGCAATACGCTTTTCATTTAAACGAGTCGCGTCGTAAAGCGAAATATCCTCGACGAAGATATTCAAAGCGTCGCTTATATAGTATTGTTGATCTTTTGGAACGTTTTCGTCCAAATTATAAAACGCCTTGTCCCCGATAGTCGGAACTTCTTCTCTTTCCCCGTCAATTATTACAGTGCTTAAAGAAGTACATTGTCTAAACGCATATTCGCCGATATTATTGGTTTTTGAAGGTATTATTATAGTTTTTAAAGAAACGCAATTAAAAAAGGAAAACGCCCCGATACTTTCTAACGACGTAGGCAAAGTAACGTTTTCAAGTTTAGTACAATAGTAAAAAGTCATTGGGGGCAATTCTTTTATTTGCGCTTGAATATCAACCGTTTTTAAAACGAGATTTTCCCTATAAACGCCCTTGTCCGACTTTTTGTTAGACCCGTCGTCGATAATAACGAAAAGTTTTTCGCCAAACGCCGAAACGGTAAGACCGTCGACAGTTGCGGGAACGGTCATATTTTCGCTTAAACTATTTATCGAATCAAGAGTTATAGTGCCGTCGTCGTTTAAGTGATATGACCATACTCCGTCCGAACTTGTCTTAACTTCGTATGACGGTCCGTCACTACACGCCGTCAAACATACGGTAAGACAAAGAGTCATAATCAATAACAACAAAGTTATTTTTTTCATTTTTTACTCCTTATAGTTTTTCTGCGGCTTTACGCTTAAAATATTCTTGATCTACGCTGTGCATAAAGGCTTGCTCGTAAGTTATAGTACCCGCTTTATAAAGTTTAGCCAAAGAATCGTCCATCAACTGCATACCCATTTGAGAACTAGTCAAAATGGTATTGTTCATTTGATGGGTCTTACCTTCTCGAATAAGCGCGTTGATAGCGGGAGAAGCAAGCATGATCTCTAAAGCGGCGACACGACCCGAGCCGTCCGCTTTGACGATAAGTTGTTGAGATATTACGGCTTGCAAAACGTTGGCAAGTTGTACTCTTATTTGTTGTTGTTGATAGGCGGGAAAAACGTCTACGACACGGTCGATGGTACTTGCCGCGCCTATGGTGTGCAAGGTAGATAACACCAAGTGTCCGGTTTCCGCTGCGGTAAGCGCGGTGGATATGGTTTCCAAGTCACGCATTTCGCCTACTTGAATAATATCGGGGTCTTGACGAAGGGCGGCTCTTAACGCGTTTGCAAACGACATCGTATCTTGACCTATCTCACGTTGGTTTACGATACACTTTTTATGATTATGATAATACTCGATAGGATCTTCGAGCGTAATGATATGCGCGGATCTATCGGTATTCATTTTATCTATCATAGAAGCCAAGGTCGTAGATTTACCGCTACCGGTAGGTCCCGTTACAAGGATCAAACCTCTCGTCTTTTGGCAAAGATTATAGAAAACGTCGGGCAAGCCCAATTCTCTAAACGAACGCATCGTATTATTGATGGTACGTAATGCGGCGGCATAACAACCTTTTTGAGAATAAGCGTTTATTCTGAAACGATTACCCGCAAAGGCTATACAGCAGTCGACTTCGCCAACCTTTTTAAGCTTGGCAAATTGTTCGGGTGATAAAATTTGTTTTACTAACGCCTCGGTATCTTCGGCGGTCAAAGGATCTTTGGGATACCTTTTAAATATGCCCGTAATACGAAGCATAGGGGGAACGCCGACCGTGATATGCAAGTCCGACGCTTTGTAATTGATACTTGCGCGAAGCAAATCTTTCATACTGTAATCTAGCATAAAATACTCCAATTTATAAATAAAATAATAATTATTATAACATCTATTTAAACTTATTGCAATATCAAATAAAAAATTCTATTTGCCATAAATGCTCGTAAAGCAAATTTATGCGTGTATAAACGCCGTATTTTAGTCAAAAATACTTTTGAAAGAAGTTTGAGATACGAATAATTCTTTTGACAATTAACGTTAAGAGAATAAAAATTGCTTATCTTAAACATATAATGTATAAAGCGAGAGGGCGCATTATGGTAAAAAGAGGTGAAATGTATTATGCGGATCTAAGCCCCGTGATCGGTAGCGAACAAGGGGGGATACGACCCGTATTGGTAGTACAAAACGACATAGGAAACAAGTACAGTCCGACGGTCATCGCCGCGGCGATAACGAGCAAACAAACCAAAGCAAAATTACCTACTCACATACAATTAAACGGCGGAGAATACGGACTGCCTTTAGACTCGGTAGTACTTTTGGAACAAATAAGAACGTTGGATAAAAGAAGGTTAAGAGAAAAGATAGGGGAATTATCCCTTGACGAAATGCAAAAAGTAAACGACGGACTTTTGATAAGTTTGGGGTTCTACTCTTGATAATGTTAAGATAAAGAAAAGCCACTTGCTAAAAAGTGGCTTTTTTACGATAAATACGTTTATTATTTTAATTTCTTTAATCTTTCTTTTGCGGCTTCGCTACCTTTGGCGCGGGCTTTCTTATAAAGTTTTAACGCTTCTTCCCCGTTGGGTTCGACGCCATAACCCATTTCGTAACACAACGCTAAATTATACATAGCGTTAGCGTCGCCCTTATCCGCCGATTTGCGGAACCACTCTACCGCTTGTTTGTAATCTTTATTGATCCCGTTGCCGCTCGTGTAACACCAACCGACGTAATACATTGCGTCGGTATTGCCGTGTTCGGCGGCTTTTAACGCCCACTTAAATGCGGATTTGACGTTCTTTTCTACGCCTACGCCCGTTCTATAACACCAACTTACGCCGTATTCGGCTTGCACGTTTCCGCCGTCGGCGGCTTTCTTGTAATACTTGTAGGCAAGTTTGGGGTCTTTTTCACAGCCGGTGCCTTTTGCATAACAAAGAGCCAAATAATAGACCGCTTGAACGTTGGCTTTTGATACCTTATTAAAGTATTTAAATGCGGAATCGTAATCTTTTTGACAACCTAATCCGTAATACTTACAAATTGCGTAATAATAATAAGCACGCTCGTCCTTATTCTTGCAAGCCTTTTCAAACGCTTGGCAAGCTTTTTCGTAATTGCCTTCGTTATACGCTCTTACACCTTCGGATAATCCGCCTTCCAATACGGATACGTAAACGGTGTTCTTGCTCTTTTTGGCGGTGCTTTCCTTTTTGACCGTCTTTTTAGGCTCTTCGTCAGTCTTCTCTTCTTGCGTTTGCGTTTCTTGAACGTCTTTATTATCGTCGGCTTCTTGTTCCTTTTCGGCTTTGGCTTTTTCTTTTTCTTCTAAAACGAGTTTTAATCTTTCGATGTCGTCTTTAGCCTTTTCTACGCCTTGATCAAGTGCGTTTTGATACCACTTTATAGCCGTTTTGGGATTTTTTACGTAATAGTAACCGTTTTCCCAACACTTTGCCAATTCGTAAACGCTTTCGGGATAAGTTTCGGCGAGTTCTTTTAATAATTCCACGCCTTTCTTTCTATTTTCTTCCACCCCCAAACCGTGTATGTAACACTGCGCGAGCGCTTTCTTTGCTCTATCGTCGTCCGAATATGCGTCAAGTACGGGATAAGCGGCGTCGTAGTTTTCTTGTTGGAAGGCTTCCAAAGCACGCTCTAATTCGTCTTGCGTTTCGTCGGTATCTTCTACGGTCGATAATTCTTCGTCTACACTTGCGATTTGTTCGTCAATATCCGCAATTTCGTCCAAAGACTCTCCTTCATGAGAGTCTTGTTGAACGCTTTCTTCCGATTCGACAACTGTTTCCGAAGAGTTTTCTACATCTACGTCAAGTTCGTCTACGTCTAACTCGCCTAAATCTATACCGTTAGCGATTTGAGAGTCTTCTTGACCTTGTTCGACAATTTCGGTTTGTTCGCCTTCGTCAACGTCGTCTAAATCAAGCTCGTCGGCAAGGTCGATATTTTGCTCGTCGACAGTCGTTTCTTGTACGGCTTCGACTTGCTCTTTTTCGATAGGCTCTTCGACTTCTTCTTGGACGGGTTCTTCTTGGACGTCGACCGCTTCTTCTTGTAAAGGTTCTTCGGCAATTTCAACCGCTTCTTCTTGTAAAGGTTCTTCGGCAATTTCGACCGATTCTTCTTGTAAAGGTTCTTCGGATAACTCTTCGTCTATAATTTCGTCGGCGGGTTCGTCTTTGGACTCTTCGATTATCTCTTCTTGTGCGGGTTCTTCGGACTGTTCTTCCGTTTCCGCTTCGATTTCGTTAGGCTCTTCGATATGTTCTTCCGCTACTTCGATTTGCTCTTCTTCCGCTTCGGTCTCGATAGGCTTTTCGATAAGTTCTTCGTCGATGAGTTCTTCTTTAACGTCGATTTGTTCTTGCTTTTCTTCGATAGGCTCTTCGGTTATATCTTCAACCGTTATTTCGTCGGCAATATTTTCTTGAGTTTCTTGGACGGGTTCTTCTTGGGCGTCGACCGCTTCTTCTTGTATAGGTTCTAGCGGTAATTCTTCTTCTATAATTTCGTCGGCGGGTTCGTCTTTGGACTCTTCGATCTTCTCTTCTTGTACGGGTTCTTCGGAGTGATCTTCCGTTTCCGATTTGATTTCGTTAGGTTTTTCGATAAGTTCTTCGTCGATATGTTCTTCTTGAACGTCGCTTTGCTCTTGCGTTTGTTCGATAGGCTCTTCGGGGATATCTTCAACTGTTATTCCGTCGGCAGTATCTTCTTGAGTTTTTTGGACGGGTTCTTCTTGTGCGTCAACCGCTTCTTCTTGTAAAGGTTCTTCGGTAATTTCAACCGCTTCTTCTTTTATAGGTTCTTCGGATAACTCTTCGTCTTTAATTTCGTCGACGGGTTCGTCTTTGGACTCTTCGATTATCTCTTCTTGTGCGGGTTCTTCGGGCTGTTCTTCCGTTTCCGCTTTTATTTCGTTAGGCTCTTCGATAGGTTCTTCCGCTACTTCGATTTGCTCTTCTTCCGCTTCGGTCTCGATAGGCTTTTCGACAAGTTCTTCGTCGATAAGTTCTTCTTTAACGTCGACTTGTTCTTGCGTTTGTTCGATAGGCTCTTCGGGTATATCTTCAACCGTTATTTCGTCGGCAATATCTTCTTGAGTTTCTTGGACGGGTTCTTCTTGTGCGTCGACCGCTTCTTCTTGTAAAGGTTCTTCGGATAACTCTTCGTCTATAATTTCGTCGGCGGGTTCGTCTTTGGACTCTTCGTTTATCTCTTCTTGTGCGGGTTCTTCGGGCTGTTCTTCCGTTTCCGCTTCGATTTCGTTAGGTTCTTCTATAAGTTCTTGGTCGATGAGTTCTTCTTGAAGGTCGCTTTGTTCTTGCTTTTCTTCGATAGGCTCTTCGGGTATATTTTCAACAGTTATTTCGTCGGCAGTATCTTCTTGAGTTTCTTGGACGGGTTCTTCTTGGGCGTCGACCGCTTCTTCTTGTGCGGGTTCTTCGGATAATTCTTCGTCTATAATTTCGTCGGCAGGTTCGTCTTTGGACTCTTCGATTATCTCTTCTTGCGCGGGTTCTTCGGGTCGTTCTTCATCAATTTCTTCTGCTTCTTCGGGTGTGGGAACGTCGTCGTAAACGGGCATCTCCTTTTCTTCAAAATCAATTTCTTCTAATCCGACCGTGGGTTCTTCGGTACCTAAACCGTCGTCTTCTTCTAATACGTCGTCTTGGGTCTCGTCGTCGTCTTCAATTTCGTCGTCGAAATCATCGTCAAAATCGTCCCAACTTTCCGCTTCTAACTCAACTTCTCTATTGGTCAAATCATCGTCTAAAGTTTCTTCTAAAACTTCGTCTTCGGGTTTTACTTCTTCGGGTTTTTCTTCTTCGGACGGTTCTTCTTGATCGGGTGTTTCTATGGAGTTAAAAATTTGCGGTTCTTCGTCGTCTTGGATAACGTCGTCGTCTAAAATCTCGTCGTCAAGATCTTGGTTTGTATCGCTTTGCGACTCGGGTTCATTGGCAGGAACTAAGGGTTCATTTAGCGTAGAATCTTCTTCCAAAGAGTCGTCAACTATTTCTTCGTTATTTTTGGAAAAGTTTTCGTCCATTGTGGACTTGATGCTTTGACACAACTTGTTTATAGACGATAAAGCCGAAGGGTTATTTTCTTTAACGTAATTTATACAAGCGGAATACTGTGCGGAAGACGTAAACGCATTATAATCGTCGTAATCGGTTATCGCTTTGATACCGTTTTGTAAATCGAATTTAATTTTAAACGACGCTAAAAGGATATTCCAATAAGCAAAAGTATAATCTTCTTTTTTAACGTTTAAAATTTGTTTACAAGTATCCGAACAAATAAAAAACGATCCTTTTTGTCTATAATTAACTGCGGATTCTATTTGCGCGATAGTTTTGCTTTTTGCTATTTTGCTATCGTAGGAACACCCGCAAACCGAGCAAACGAAATTGCCTTTTTTATCGGCAACCATTTTATTACTACATATAAAACAAGTAAGATCGCTTAATTTAGCCATAAAACACCTCGTAATCTTAATTATATTTAATTATAAACTTTTTTTATCAAATTTTCAATACCTATCTTTAAAATACTATATATTAAAATACACTCAAAAATTCATTTGAAAAATTTATACAAAATAGTTGCTAAAAAATTGTCGATATGGTATTATAATTACACTTGCCAGATTGGTCAAGCGGTCAAGACGTAGCCCTCTCAAGGCTGAATCAGGGGTTCGATTCCCCTATCTGGTACCATGAAAAAAGCACTTGCAAATGCAAGTGCTTTTTTCAACGATGTGTTCCGCTTTGCGGAACGTGATGTTTGGCTTCGCTAAATGATGTGCACTTCGGGCGTGATGTGTGCCTGCGGCACGTGAGCGGAACGCATCACATCACTTTGCGGCATAGCCGTAATCCATCACTGTTTGCGGAGCAAACTGCATCACTGCGCCGTAGGCGCAATATCACTTGATTATTTTACATTTTTTTGTTATAATGAACCGTGAAAAGAACTCAAAAAATCGGGATTTGCGGTGATGGAACGAATATAATATAACTTTTCGCGCAAGCGAAAAATATCACGTTTGCCGCTCGGGTTTATTCTATTTTACTCGCTTCGACATTTTTTATTCATATCCTTAAACTTAAAACTTTTAATTATCTTTATCTTCTCTATTTTCTCTTTCTTCTCTTTTTTCTTTTCTTAATTTCTTTTTCTTGGCAATTCTCGCCGCTTGCTTAAAAGGTGATTCTTTAAACTTATTCGTTCTTTCTATTGAAGTTACTCTTGTCATATTTATCTCCAAATATAGTATAAGATATTTAAGCGGAATTATACAAAAAAACGAGCGGTCAAACGCTCGTTTGATAATTTTGCAAATATTACACTTTGCAGAAGCAAAGATGCTTGAATAACAATACCCAAATACAGTCTATCCAACCGATAATAACGCCGAAAACGACTGCGAAGATAGCGCCGAGTATGTTTTTAAGGGTTGCTTTTTCGAAAACGGCGCTTACACGGACGACGATCTCGACTATCCAGTTTACACCGGGTATCAACAATAAAATAAATTGGACTAAACGAGATAAATTTTGGAATTTCTTTGCCATAGTTATTCTCCTTTTTTCTTTTATTGTATTACGAATTTAAATAAAAATCAAATTATTAAACTATTTTAAAAAAAATGGTAATTGTTTTGTTAAAAAGATAAAAATAGAACAGTAACTTATCGTGATTATTACTCTTATCATACAATTTACAATAAAAAAAATACTTGCCATAAAGGCAAGTAAATCATCCGCATATGCCGTAGAGGCGACCGACAAAACCCGCAAAAGCAGGTGGGTGGGCTATCCTCGTCCGCTGTCTTCCACCGATTGTCAAAGACGATGTGGCCTGACATTAGACGTAGCGTTTCGCCCTCCCGATTATCGAAGTGGGATTGCATCAAACCGCATTTCGAACATCGCAGACACTTATAATATAACACGATTTGCGGCTTTGTAAACGTAAATTAAGCAATATTAATTTTTAATTTCTTACCGTTAAGCGCAAATAGGTATCTATATCGAATAATTTATAGGGGAATTGTTCGACGTCGGGATAAACTCTAAATACCATCGTCGACTTGGTAACGGGGTGCGGAAATCTTAATTCGCACGCCCATAAAGCGAGCGGGAAATTGGCTTTGCTTTTATTTTCTCCGTACTTGACGTCCCCCGCGATAGGATGACCGATATTTTGTAATTGAACTCTTATTTGATGACTTCTTCCGGTATGTAATTTAATCCAAAGCAAAGAAAAGGCTTCTTCTCCAAATTCTTTTCTATCAAAAGTCCAATATTTTAAAGTGGCTTTTTTTGCGTTTTTAGTCGCTTCGGGAACGACTTTGACTATATTTAAACTTTCGTACTTATACAAGTAGTTTTCAAGTATCTCGCTGTCCTTTTCCATTTTACCGCAAGCGACGGCAAGATAACGCTTTTCCATTTCCCCGTTTCTTAAACTTTCGGATAATCTTTCGGCTGCTTTGCTCGTCTTGGCAAAAACCATTACGCCGCCCGTAGGTCTATCTAAACGGTGTACCAAGCCCAAATAAACGTTACCTTCTTTGTTGTACTTCTCTTTAAGATATTGTTTTAACAAAGTCAACATATCGGGATCGCCCGTCTTGTCTTCTTGCGTGGGTACGTTTTGCGGTTTAACGACTACTAAAACGTGATTATCTTCGTATACTATATTGATGTCTTGATAAGTTATTTTCATATTTTATTTTTGAAAGCGATATAAACCGCTACAACCGCAAGGCAACGCGATGCCTTCTTTGGTGGGCAAAGTAACTTCGTAACTTTCGGAATATCCCTTATAATTGCCAAAATTTATTTTTAGCAAATTGTCAATGACCGTAGGTTGTAATCCCGTCGTATATGAGTTTATCAAATAGAATAACGGATCCGAAGATAGCACTTTACGGGTCGTTTCGATAAGTTCAAACAATTTATCTTCTAACTTCCACAACTCCCCGTTAGGCCCTCTACCAAACGACGGGGGGTCCATAATAATAGCGTCGTAAACGTTGCCTCTACGGATCTCTCTATTAACGAACTTAACGCAATCGTCGATGATATAACGGCAAGGCTTGTCTTGTAGCCCCGAAAGTTCGGCATTTCTCTTTGCTCTTTGCACCATTGACTGCGCCGCATCCACGTGGGTAACCGACGCACCCGCTTGCAAACACGCCATAGTTGCCCCGCCCGTATAAGCAAACAAATTGAGTACTTTTATAGGTCTCCCTGCGTTTTTTATCATCTCTTGCATAGCGTCCCAATTTACGGCTTGCTCGGGGAAAAGTCCCGTATGCTTAAATCCTTTCATCAATTTAAGCGAAAAGGTAAGCCCGTTTCTCGATACGGTAAACTCTTCGGGTACGGGTTTTAAAATATCCCATTTTTCTCCGACTTTGCCGTAAGCGTTATATCTTGCGTTTAAATTGGGATAATTATACATATCGACCCTACCTTGCCAAATGATTTGCGGATCGGGACGTAACAAATAAATAGAGTCCCAACGCTCCAATTTGACACCGTCGCCCGTTGCTATTATTTCGTAATCTTTCCAACCTGTTGCTTGTTTCATCACACATTACGGATAAAAAATCAATACCCGTTCCTTTAAGTAAATATTATCAAATAGTATATCTTTTGTCAATTTTTATTATATAAAAGATATTAAGATATAAAAAAACTGTGCACATATTCCGATTATAAAAACACGAGCGGTACGTCCGTAGCCAACTCCCCCGAAGCTCCCTCGTGGCACACGACCCCTTCTGCTTAGTGCTGCTGCGGTCAAGCCCTGACACGGTTCACAGCGGACCATTGCACAAGACACCGAGATCAACGTCGCTTGCGGCCGCCGGCCTCCTATTTATATAACCTCGATATGCGTTCTGTCTCGCTATAGCGGATTGCGAGTTACAGGGCACCGCTAGCTCCCCACATAGCACAGCGTATATAGTATATCCTTTTTTACAAAAAAAATCAAGTATAATTTTATATTTTATCCAATACGTCAAACTAAACCATTATTATCTACTTAAAACTCCGCCCGATTATTAAGTATAACGCCGTATTTTTTAACATAAAATATTTTATGCTTTACAAAGATTTTAAAAAAATGTACGACGTTAGCGATAGCGTATATAACGATCATATCGAGATAGAAGACGCAAGGACGCAACCTATTAAAGATACGCCTAAACAAAACGTTAAGAAAAGCAAAAAACGGGGCGTCTTTATCGCTCTTTTTATAGTTTTATCCATTGTTTTCGCTTGTCTTTTATACGTCGAAGTTTTTATCGACGGCGGTATAGCCGGATTATTTAAAAAAATATCGAAGGAAGATCCGTCCGTTATATATTTAGTAGTAGAAAAATGCGAAAATAAAAACGACGCGGTTACTCTATCCGACAACGTAAGAGCCAAAGGCGGTGCGGGATACCTTTATTTTAACGGAGATCTATTTGTAGTCGTCGCTTATTTTAAAGACGATACGAGTGCCGAAAAGGTCGCCGAAAAAAACGGATACGATTATATTTCCGTTTTTCTCGACAATCAAATAAACGATTTCGATATATCTAAAAGAAGTGCGGTCGAAAAAGTCTTAACGGCTAACGATAAGGTTATAAATAGTTTGAACGAATTGGCGAACGAATATCAATTAAACGACGTATCTATTAGCGATAGTATTAAAAATATTATAGATACTTACGAAAAAGAAACGAAGGATTTTTCGGATAAAGCGAACGAAAGCGACTTAAAAGAAATGCAACTTTTATCGAAAATAAAATGTTTTAACAAAACCTTACGCTCTTTATCCGTCGATAACCTAAGCAAAGCGTCGCTTTTATCCGAATTGAGATATGCAAGCGTTGCTTTGGTATTGATGTAACCTACAAAAACAAATTAAAAGGGACTTAAAATTTAAGTCCCTTTTAAAAAGATATAAAAAGTTTTATTATTTTTTGTATACTATTCTACTGCACTCTTGACATACTGCAAAGCCTTTGGACTCTACTTCTTGAACTTGACCTTGAGATAACTCTCTCATACAACCGCCGCAATAAGTGTTGTTTATCAAAGGAACTATAACCGGTTGAGAGCCTTTTTTGGAAGAGTTTATTTTTTCGTAAAGTTCCAAATCGGCTTGATCTATATCCGCTTTCATACCGTCCTTTTTAGCGGTGATAGCGTCAAGTTTAGGCTTAAACTCTTCAAGAATTTGCGAAACCTTGTCGTTTAAGTCCTTCATCAACTTTCTGCTTCCCGTGGCGTTGGTCGCGTCTTTATCGTAATCTTTGCGCAAAGATACTACTCTATCCGAAGTCATTGAAACGTCTCTTAAAAGATTGTTTATCTCGTTCGTTAAAGTCTCGAGTCTATGCCCCAAAAAATCGATCTCTTCTTCGTCGGCAGAGTCTTCTTTTATTTGATTGATACTTTCGAGTATGGCGTCGACTTCTTCGTTAAGTTCCTTATAATCGGCAAGCAAGGCTTCCATTTTTGAATAAACTTGCTTACTGTCGTTATTGAGTTTCGTTAAACTTTGCAAAGAAAGATCTCTTACCTTTTTTGCTTTTAGATACTTCGATACTTCGGGATTTTGATTGCGGGTCTTTAACAATTCCGCATATTCTAAATCTAAATTTTGATACTCTAAAAGTTTATTTACGTTCATATTTACTCCTTTCTGTAAATAGAATTGAAGGGGGTCAGTTGCTTCGATTCTTTTACAATTACGTTTCTTATTTTAAATAGATCTTTTATAACGTCTATAAAGACTCTTTCACCCGTAAAATGTCCTATAATAATAATTTTACCGCCGCGGTCTTCTATCATACGCGCCAAATGATGTTTTAATTCCGAAGTTACCAAAACGACGTCGTTATTTATACAATAGTCGATAAGCGCAAGATCGCCGCCCGCGCCACCTACTACCGCGACTTTAGAAACTTCGCCTTGACCGATACTCGATATATTATCGTCTTGTATACCATTTGATATCTCGTCTACAAAAGTGGATAATTCTACCGTATCGACTTTAAAAAATCTTGCGTACTCGTCGACTTCGGGTATCTTTTTAACGAAATATCCGCCAAGTTTTTCCGCCAAACGATCGTTTATACCGCCGTCCGCTTTGTCTACGTTCGTATGACCGCTTAAAAGATTGACGCCCGCTTTGACCGCTTCCATAACGACCGAACTAACGTAGTCCGAAGTTACCAAATTAACGACGGGCCTAAAATTGATAGGATGATGAGATACTATCAAATTGCAATTTTCCGAAACCGCTTCTTTGATAGTTTCCAAACTTACGTCTACGCAAGTAAGTATGCCCGTAACTTCCGCTTCCCAGTCTCCTACGTTTAAACCGCTATTATCGTATTCTTCTTGCGTAGCGTACGGCGCAAAAGAATTTATAATATCATATACTTCTCTAACTTTCATAATCAATATTTGTCAACAAAACCTTTTAATTTTTCTTTGCGTTTGGGATGTCTTAATTTTCTCAACGCTTTTGCTTCGATTTGTCTTATACGCTCTCTCGTAACGCCAAACTCTTGACCTACTTCTTCCAAAGTTCTCGTCCTATGATCGTCAAGACCGTATCTCATACGGATAACCTTTTCTTCACGCGGGGTCAAAGTGGACAACACTTGTAAAAGTTGTTCTCTTATCATAGATTGTTCGGCTTTTTCGGCGGGTTGGGGCGCTTGCGTATCTTCGATAAAATCGCCCAAACGACTGTCTTCTTCTTCGCCGATAGGGGTATCTAACGATACGGGATCTTGCGCGGTACGTTGTATCTCGAGTATTTTTTCTACACTGCAATTCATGGCTTCGGCTATCTCTTCGACCGTAGGATCGCGGCCTAACTGTTGAGTAAGCGCTCTCGTAACTCTCGAAGTTTTATTGATGGTTTCTACCATGTGTACGGGCAAACGAATAGTGCGTGCTTGGTCGGCTATCGCTCTCGTTATCGCTTGACGGATCCACCAAGTTGCGTAAGTGGAAAACTTAAATCCTTTGGTATAGTCGAACTTTTCGACGGCTTTCATCAAACCAAGATTACCCTCTTGAATAAGATCAAGGAAAGTCATACCTCTACCCGAATATTTTTTAGCGATGGAAACGACCAATCTCAAGTTTGCTTCGCTCAATCTCTTTTTGGCTTCTTCGTCCCCTTCGCTCATACGGCGAGCAAGTTCTCTTTCTTCTTCTATACTAAGTAACGAATAACTGCCTATATCCCTTAGATAAAGTTTTACGGCGTCGTCGACGTTTATGTCGCTCATTATCTTATCCACGCTTTCTTTTTTATCGTAGGAACTGTCAACGACTTTAATGCCATGCTCTTTAAGTCTATCGAAAACGTATTCGGCGTCGTCGGCGGTAAATTCCATACCGATAAGTTTAGACATTATTTCATCTTCGGGAATACTGCCTTTGCTTTTGCCGATTTCGATCATTTTTTCGATTTGTTCTTCTAATTTTTGTTTGTTTTCAATATCCATTATTTGCCTCGCTTATTAAATTCTTTTGATTTTTATTTTAAACCTTTAAGTTGTTTGATAACGTCGTTTATATCTTCGGCTAACTTACGGGCTTTTTCGCTATCTATTTCTACTCTGTATAACTTATATAATTCGTCCTTACGTATTTCTAAATACCTTTTTCTTAAAAAGTTTTTACAGTCATCAAAATATTCTTTCTCGTTTTCAAAAGAAACGTCAAGTCCGAATATAGCGTCTATTTCTTTTTTGTCGCAACCGTCTAAATCGTACGCGCTCGAAGGATCGGGTCGACGACCGTCCGCAATACACTTAATAAGATAATCGTAAATCTTTTTATGAGTATCAATAGTAAGCCATTGTGCGTCTACGAGCCTATCGCTGTCAAGCGGGTTTTTCATCATATAATACAAAACGTATCTTGCCGCTTTTACGTAACCGACGTTTTCTTGTAATTCGGTAGGGGACAATTCCTTTTGCTCGTCGACTTCGGGTCTTGTTACGCTTTGCTTTTGAAGAGTTTGATCGAGTACCGCTTCCAAACGGTTTCTGGCGACGTTACTCTTTTTAGATATAAGGTCTAAATAGACGTTTCTTTCTACCACGTCGGCTTCGGCGATTACGTTTAACGCCCTTTTTACGTATTCCGCTAATCCCGACGCAGTGTTTAGATCCAAACCTTCTTCCGCTCTCTTTAACAAATAGTCGTACAAAGGTAAGGCATCTTGTTTACATTTTAAGAAAGGTTCTACGCCGTCCCTTACCATTTCGTCGGGATCCTTGCCGTCGGGCAAAGTGATTACCCTAATATCGAGATCGTGCTTTTTTAGTATCTCCAAACCCCTTAAAGTACTTTTTTGTCCAGCAAAATCACCGTCGTAACAAATATAAACCCTATCGACCATTGATTTTAAAGTCTTGGCTTGGTTATCGGTAAGCGCTGTACCCATACTTGCGACCGCGTTTTTGATACCCGCTTGATAAAGACCTATTACGTCCATATAACCTTCAACGAGAATAATATCGTCGATGGGGTTTCCGATCTTGTTCTTTTTGACGTAATTAAGTCCGTAAAGGACTTTCTTTTTGTCAAATAGTATACCTTCTCTTGAGTTTTTATATTTTGCGACGCCTTCTTTTTTAACCAGCACCCTTCCGCCAAATCCGATAACTTTTCCGAAGGGATCGAATATCGGAACGATAAGTCTTCCCGTTTGAAAGTCGTAATACTCTCCGTCTCTTTCGCCTAACAAACTGCAATCGTACATTTGTTTACGAGTAAAACCTTTGTCGGTAAGATATTTGATAAGTCCGGTCGAATCGGGACAATAACCCAAACCGAATATAGCGGTGGTACGCTCGGTTATGCCTCTATCCTTTAAATATTTTTGCGCTTGCTCGTTTTCGGCAAGTTTAGAACGATAATATCTTGCCGCTTCTATCATCATATCGTAGAGCTTGTCCCTATCGGGTTGACGGCTATCCGTGCCGAAATGCTCGGGAAGTTTCATCCCGACTTTTGCCGCTAACCTTTTTACGGCGTCGTGGAACCCGATGTTATTTATTTTCATCTCAAACGTGATAGCGTTGCCGCCTTCGTGACAAGCGCCGAAGCAATACCAAAATCCCATCGTATCGTCCACGCAAAAAGAAGGTGTGCGCTCGGCATGAAAAGGACAACACGCCCAATACTTACCGCCTTTACGCACGAGGGGAACGTAAGATCCGACGACGCTTACTATATCTGCTTTTTCTTTTAGATCGTCCAACCAATTGATGGAAAAAGATTTTTCTTCCAATTTACACCTCTAAAATAAAACTCGTAACTTTAATATTATAAGAAAAAAACTTAAAATTTCCTTATATTTTTTAAAAATTTATTTTTATTATATATTTTATAAGACGAAAATTTCAATTTTCCTTCTTATTTTTTTAAATTTTTTTGTAAAAAAATCAAAAAAATTTTACAAAAACCCCTTGATTCTTTTAATTAGATGTTTTATAATACGCTTCCCGCCTAAAAAAGTAAGTTATTTTAGGCAATCTAACCTGAATAAATAGTAGATCAAAAATAAAAAAACGTATTAAGACGTAAAGTCAAAATTTACCAAAAATAAATAAAAAAGTTTACAATAAAAAAAGTTTGATCAAAATACAAAATTAGGCTCTACTATTTAATACGGCATCTTTAAAATTCGATCTCAGAGTAAAAAGACCCAACGTTTTACTTTGAAGTTGAAAAATAAAAAAATCAATAGACGTAAAGGAGGAATTTACCAAAACCGAAGATTTAAAGATTACAATAAAGACGTTAAAACAAAATCACTAACGCTTAAAGCGCAACTTTAGATACTAATGAAGGAGGAAGTTATGTTCAAAAAAATCAATTTCTTAGTAAAGACACCCAACGTATCACCCGAATTTGAAACTATATGTTTTAAAGTAGGTCTATCTAAAGATCCCAAAGCGACCTTCGAAGCGTTAGACAAAGATGTTTCGCAAGAGATCTCAAAACTTGTCAAAGAATACTGTTTTGACAAATATTATCAAGATTTCTTTAACGGCGTACTTCAATTAGCGCAACTATCCGTCTTACATACCATCAAGGGATTCGTATGTAACAATTATAACGAATATATCGACGATATTATTTCCGACTGTTACGACGCGGCGCTTGGGTTAGTTACCCCAAATAAAGACGGTATAATCAAATATTCACCCGATGAGGGCGCGTTTAGATCTTATTCAAAACGCTTGATAGAAGGGGCCGCAGCGGATTCTCACAGCAAACACAAATCACCGTTATCATTTACAAAGGCTACGATACGTAAAGCAAAACAAATCAGAGCCGACTTGAACGAATTCTATTTCGGCGATATACCCGACATTGAGACCGTTGTAGAAGAATACTATGGTATTCCCCGTTCGTCCGGCATATTTAAAGGCAAAGTAAAATCTTTGAATCTTTATTTAAGTATCTATGACAAGTCAATTTCCATCAATACTAAAACGTTAAAAGGTGAAGGCGACGAGTTAATGGATATGCTTGAATCTACCGACAAAAACGCCGAGGAAAAAATCGTCGAGACCGAACTTTATAAAACGATAAGAGATTTTATAAAGGAATACGATCAAAAGACGATAACGATATATTTAAGACTAAAACTAAGAGACGTAAACACTCAATATACCGTTTCCCAAGCGGCAAAAGACCTTGGTATCAATCGCGTCAAAATGTACGAAATAATACACGAGATAGACGATATATTAAGAAATAGACTCTCTGATGAAGGTCAAAGCAAATAAAATGAGGGGTGAAAACTCTATTTTCAAAAAAATCTTAAATCCTTAATTAAAGTTTATTCGCTTTAAATTTGAATACAAATACGGGATGATTTATTGAATTTTAGACGATTTTCATCCTTTTTTTATTGTTTGTTAAAGTAATCTTTAAAAAAGGTTACAAGTTGGTCGTTAGGTTTAAACGAAAGGTCGGTATCCAATTTTGAAAAGATACCTTTGGCTAACTCTAACGAACTTTCCCCCGTAACGCAGGTATTTGCGTCTCTTTTATATCCGTTATATAAAGCCCAATTGCCGTCGACGCACCCTTTATACGTCCAAATCGTCCAACTTAACTCTGCGTCATCAAAAAAGTCCAACGTATAACGCCAATTATCTAAATTATCAAAACAAGTAAATTCACCGATAAAAACGGGAACTTTGTAAACCATTTTATTGATAAACTGTTCGGCTGACTTTGAGGATATAAAAGACTTTGTGCTATCCAAAGAATTTGAGTTTTCCCAATTATAATAATGATACTCGTAGGCTACGTTTTCCCATCCGTATTTTTTGGGGTTGGGTAAGTCGGTTGCGTTCCAACAAGACTCGAAAATTATTATATGATCGGCGTCTTTTGCTCTTATAGCGTCGTATAATCTATCGTAAAAATCAAAAGTATAAGTATCGGTTTTTCCGTCGGGGACCCCTTCGGGTTCGTTTAGTAAGTCGTATGCTGCGATTATTTTTTCGTCGGCGTATCTTTCGGCTATCGTTTGCCATAATGAAATAGTTAGATCTTCGTTTTTACTATTACCGAAAAGCGCCCCGCCCTTTCTCGTGTCCCCCGAGTGCTGTCTGCCGTTTTGACTACCGTAAGCGCCATGTAGATCGAGTATAACGAATAAGGCGTACTTTTTGCAATAAGATATCGTTTGGTCTATCCGCTTAAAAGCGTTTTGTTTAAAAATGCCGTTTTCGTCGGTAAAGTCTCTCCATCCGAAAGGTAACCGAACGCAATTAAAACCTAAATCTTTTATATTTTTAAAATCTTTTTCGGTTATCCAATTATCTCTATATATTTCAAATAAAGAAGATACTTCTTCTTCGCCGTATTTTTGAGACAAAAGATCGAAAAGTTCGTATTGTCCGTGTTCTTCGTTTAAATCATTTGTCAATGACGTTGGACACAACCAATCTTCGGTAAGCAACCAACCGCCTAAATTTACGCCTTTTAAGATTATTTTTTCCTTTCCGATACTTATCTCGGTTCCGTCTTGTTTAACGAAATCCGACGGCTCGAATAATCCGTCTTCGATTTGTTCGGGATAAAAAGAATCCCTTTCTTTTTTACACGAAACAAAAAGTACCGTTTGGACTATCATCGATATTGACAAAAGGAAAACGAGTACTTTTTTCAAAATTATTTATTAAAGAATTTTTTAATTTTATTTGACCAAGCGTCAACTTCTTTTTCGTCGTAAATTTCAGGTATGCCTTCGGCTACCTTTTTGGCTTTATCCATTTTGCCTAAAACGCCCGCCAAAGAAAGTAGTACGCCTAATCTCGATTTGCCGTTCCAAACTATACGAAGCAAAGATCTTAAAGGTAATTGCATTTTGCTACCGTCAAGCCCGCCGCTTAAAGTTTCTTGATTTAAAATATGCTTTTCAAACAAGAAATCGACGTTTTTTGAAGGAACTGCCAAAAGCCAACGTTTTAACATATCCACGCCTACGTAACCGCCAAAGCGTTTATAGAATTTAACTTGGTATTTCCATAAATTCTCTTTGGTAAAATCTTTATTTTCGGCAAGTACTTCGCTTAAATACGTAGCCGCTATCATACCTGCGACAACGCCCGATCCCATCATGGGTATAGTCATATACGCCGAGTCGCCCAAAGTAACGTATCCGTTAGCGACCATATTTGTTGACGGGTATCTTACGGGAATATTGCAAACGTAACCGCACTTTAACAACTTATCCCCCAAAAACGGGTTATCTTTTTTGAGCGAGACCAAAGCGTGATCTATTTCTTGTTTGGTCAAACTGCCGACCCGCCCTATAAGAATATCGACGTCGCCTTCGTCGGTTGCTATACACCAACTTATACCCATTTGACCTTCGTGTTTTAAATAGGCTTTGTTAGTGTAATCGACGTCCCCTTCTACCCTATTGAAGAAACCGCGGAACGCCACGAAAACTTCGTCTTTGGTCGCATTGTCCATTTTAAAGGACTCGGGTAAACTTTGTCTAAACGTGGAATAAACACCGCTTGTGTCGATAACTAAACCTGCTTTTATCTCTTTATCGCCTATCTTTACGCCCGTTATCCTATCGCCGTCTAACAGTAAAGAGTCAACTTTAACACCGTAATTAATCTCGGCGACCTTAACTGCATACGAATATAAAAAGTCGTTTAACGGTCTTCTTTCAATAGAAATATCGTTTGCTTGTTCCCCACCTTCCACGAATACTTTGACGGTCTCGGACGGGTTGACGAAAGTCCATTGTTTTTTATTAAAATACATAGATTTATCGGGCATAGGGAAACCGATTTGCGCAAAGACTTTCGGATCGATATCGTCGTACCAATCGTAAGCGACTTGATCTTTTGATTTTGCTTCGTAAACCGAAACTTTAAAACCTAACTTCCCTAACTTATACGCGGCGACAAGACCACCTTGATTTGCACCGATAATAATAATATTTTCCATCAAACGTAAAACTCCTTATTTTTTATAAAAATATTATATAATTTTAGTTTTTTAATGTCAATACCGCTCTTTTAAATTTAAAAGAACTAACAAACGAGGAGTGGGTAAAATGCGTTGATTTTGGACGAACAACCGAGCGTTAGCGTACTTGACGTACGTGAGTCGAGGTTTTCGTTCAAGCAGTTAAACTCAAACAATGAAATCCTTATTGCATCAGTCTTTTAATAATTCTTGTGTTAATAAAATGTTTTCAAGTACCTAAGGTAAAATCGTTTAACTGCGTAAATAAATGCGTTAGATCCACTCCGTAACAAACGCCACTCGTTGACAATAAAGTTAAATTGATGTTAAAATAATCAAAAGGACGGTTCGCTATGAAAAAAGATAATACTTTAAATATTTCCGACTCTGTCGTTTTAGTAGATGGTGAAGAAATTTTATATAAAGCAAACGTAAGCAGAAAGATCATCCCCGTTTACACGGTTATTTCTATATTTATTTTTCTTGCCGGTATTGCTTTTATCTCAACGGGCATCATGGCAATCAAAAACAATATACAAAATTCGATAGTTTTACCGATCATAGGGGGTATCTTGGCAGTAATACCCGTTTTTATAATGTTTTCGTGCCGTTCGACCTTAAATAGGATCTACGTTTTGACTAACAAAAAGATCATAGTCGAAACGGGCGGAAAAGCGATAAAAGCAAGAAGAGTTTTTAGTTTTAAAAACATTAAAGGCGTTTCTTTATACAATAACTTGATTTTCTCGATGGTCGATATTTGCTCTATTGATTTTTATGCGGCAGGGCTACAACAAGATAAATCGAGCATTAAACTTTTCTCTTGGTGGGGTTCTAAATTCAAATTCAAATTTATCACTCGTGAAGACGGCGAGAATATTTATAAAATAATTCAAGAAAAGGGGCATCTATACGATTAATATGGAATACGTTATCAAAAACGACAAAGGGATAATAAGGTTAGACAAAGGGGACGAATTATTTTCGAGTTTAAAAAAATTTGCACTTGAAAACGACGTTAGATGCGCAAGCGTACAAGGTATCGGGGCTACCGACGATTTGACTATCGGCGTTTACGATCTAAACAAAGGCGAATACGTTAAAAGGCATATTTTAGGCAACCGAGAAATATTATCGTTAAGCGGCAATTTGACTATGATGAACGGCGAAAATTACGTTCACGTCCATATAGTAACGCAAGGACAAGAAGATTTTGCCATAGGCGGACATTTATTTAACGCCAATATTTCTATGACTGCGGAAATTTTTGTCGATTTGATCGACTACGATCTACAAAGAGAGTTTAATAACGAAGTTAAGATCAATACTTTATTATTAAAATAAATTGTAATTTGCAATGTTTTTTTATTGATTATAAAAAAGCACCGACAAAAAGTGCGTGTCCCATAGGGATTTTTTAAACATTATAAAAGAGTAACAAGTTTCTGCTACTCTTTTCATTTTTTCTTTGCAAAACACACCACTTTGCTTGCAAAGTATAGTGTGCTACGCTTTATTTTTTTCTTCTTTTCAACACAACTGTATTGCATAAATCAAGTTTTAAGTAAAGTGATATTGTTTGCATAGCAAACAGTTATATTTTTAGAATAATTCTAAAAGTTATATTTTGACTTGCAGTCAAAGTTATATTATATTTGCCATAACTTACCCTGTGGGTAAAT
>Ga0256405_10003353_pt1 | contig 33216 bp, 22 predicted proteins | sample RumenRJG_02DNA_FD_189096 | JGI IMG/M metagenome (GOLD analysis project Ga0256405, IMG submission 189096) | Bovine rumen microbial communities from Lethbridge, Alberta, Canada - RJG_02 | ecosystem: Host-associated > Mammals > Digestive system > Stomach > Rumen | place: Canada: Alberta...
GCCTTCACGGAGCACGGGGAGGTCCAGGAAGGGGCTACGGTGCTCGGAAACGTCTCCCCTGAGCACCGAGGCGGCAAAGAAAGGGGCGCCGTGCTCAGAAGCGCCCTCGCGGAGCACGGGGAGGCGTGGGAAGGGGCTACGGTGCTCGGAAACGCCTCACCTGAGCACAGAGGCGGCAGAGAGAGGGGCGCCGTGCTCAAAAGCGCCCTCGCGGAGCACGGGGAGGCGTGAAAAGGAGCTGCGGTGCTCGGAATCGCTTCCCATGAGCACCGAGGCGGCAAAGAGAGGGCTTCCGTGCTCGAAACTGCCATCGCTGAGCACGGGGAGGCGTGGGAAGGGGCTACGGTGCTCGGAAACGCCTCACCTGAGCACAGAGGCGGCAAAGAGAGGGCTTCCGTGCTCAGAGCCGCTCTCGCTGAGCACGAGGAGGTCCGGGAAAGGGCCGCGGTGCTCGAAACTGCCATCGCTGAGCACGGGAGAGACGGAAAAGGGCCTCCGTATAAGCGGAGGCCCTTAGGAAGGAAGCAGGGGTCCGGGCGAACTAGAGGACACTGAAAAAAGCAGAATACCCGGGCGAACTAGAGGACACTGAGAAAAGCAGAATACCCGGGCGAGCCAGAGGACTCAGAGGGAAGCAGAGGGTCCGGGCGGGCTAGAGGGCGCGGAGGGAAATGGCGAAGCCACCGCCGCGGGCCATCTCCACGGAGATGGAATCCGTGGCGGTGACGTTTCTGCGCGTGATTACGTACGCCTGCGGATTCTTCTCGTAGTCGGCATCAGGGGCGTCGGCGTAGATGACGGCCTCGTAGGTCTTGCCAGGCGTAAGGAAGTCGAGGGCGAACTCCGCCTTGCGGGCGTTCTCGTCGGTCACGCCGCCAACGAACCAGGTGTCGCGGCCGGCGCTGAAGGCCTTGGCCGAGCCGGACAGCGACGACTGCTTCGGGCGGCGAGCAATGACCAGGATGTCGCCCGGCTCGGCGGACAGGTAGCGCGTTTCGTCCCAGTCGACGGCCACGTCCTTAATGAACTGGAATGCGTCCATGAACGGGGCATAATGCTCAGGCGTATCGGCAGCCATCTGCAGCGGCGAGTACATCGTAACATACAGTCCTAGCTGATTGGCAATGGTCGCATTGACATGCGAATCGTTGCCGCACCACTCCTTCAGGTTCTGCTCGAAAATACCGGGCGTGAAATCCATGGGACCGCCGTTCAGCCTGGTGAACGGCAGGATGGTCACGTGCTCCGGCACGGTGCCGCCGAAAGCCTGGTACTCCGTGCCGCGCGCTGACTCGTTGCCGATGAGGTTGGGATAAGTGCGGCAGAGGCCCGTGGGGCGCACCGCCTCATGGGCATTGACCATGATGTGATGCTTGGCGGCCTCGGTCACTGCATAAAGGTAATGATTGACCATCCACTGACCGTAATGGCGTTCACCAAGAGGCTGGATATCACCGACATAGCCAGACTTGACAGCATCGTAGCCATATTTGTTCATGAGCGAGTAGGCGGCCTCCATGTGACGCTCGTAATTGCGCACGCTGGACGAAGTCTCGTGATGCATCACGAGCTTGATGCCCTTGGAGTGCGCATACGCATTCAAGGCGTCGATGTCGAAGTCCGGATAAGGTGTCAGGAAGTCGAAGACGTAGTCCTTGTTACAGTTTGCCCATTCCTCCCAGCCGATGTTCCAGCCCTCGACCAGCAGGGCGTCGAAACCGTTCGCCGCAGCGAAATCGATATACTTCCTCACATTGGCATTGTTCGCGGAATGGCGGCCGTTCGGCGTAGCCGCGGCATAGTCGAAGCTGTCAAGCTTGACGGAGGCGGCGTTCGTATAATCCCAACTGCCGGCGCCGGCGATCATCTCCCACCATACACCCATGTATTTAACGGGATGGATCCAGCTGACATCGTCGAGAGCGCAGGGTTCGTTCAGGTTAAGGATCATGCGGCTCTCGAGCTGTTTCACAGCAGATTCAGCGACCTGGATGGTACGCCAGGGCGTCACGCAGGGAGTCTCCAGACGCCCTTTCCAGCCTTCGGCGTCAGGCGTCAGGAATGAGCGCAGGTTCTTGCCCTCGGCAAGCAGGTGCATGCAGGGATAATCGACCAGCGCGGCCTCGTGGATGTTGACGTAAAGCCCCTCCGGGGTCTTCATCTGCAGCGAGGTCTGCACTCCGCCCGTGCTGTAGAGCGTCGTACTTGAATTGTACTGGTTGGTCCTTGAAGGGAAGACCGAGGGGATCTCGGAGAGCTTCGAGGTGGCATACTCGTACTCCTGCGAGTCGAAATCGCCCGGAATCCACCATGCGGTGTTGTCCTGCGCGCAGTTGAACTCCGTGAGTTCCTCCTTGATGACGAAGTGCACCAGCGGCTGGCCTGAAGGGAACTCATAGCGGAATCCAAGACCATCGTCGAACACCCTGAAACGGATGTTCATGAGCTTGCCGTCATCCTTGTGCCGGAGTTCGAGCAACATCTCATTGTAGTGGTTGCGGATGCTCTTCTCCTCTCCCCAGACAGGCTCCCAGGTCTCGTCGAACGTGTCGAAGGAATGATCTACGATCTCAAAACCGCTGTTGAACATGTATGGAGGCAGCTCGTCCGGCTTGAGGATCTCGCTGCCCTTGTATTCCAGACCCTGGTACTTGACGGTGCCGCGGAGCTCGAAACCGAGTGCGCTAGGCAACATCACGGGCGTATCCTTATAGTTCAGCTCATAGACGGGGGTTCCGTTCCTGTCCAGATAGACATTTGCAAACAGCATCCCGTCAGGCGAAGAGAGGACGAAAGTCTCGGTGCCGGGGGTATGCGCGACCTGCGCCGGCTGCGTCTTGCAGCCGGCCAGGAGCGCGCAGGTCAAGGATATTAGTACGATGAACCTTTTCATATCTGGTTTGGTTAGAATTCGACAATCAATACCTGGCGGGGACCCACCAGCACTTCGGAACTGAAATCAACGCGCTCCCCCGTCATCACGTCCTTGCCGGCGGAAAGCCCGCGGGGCCCGGTGAACTCAGAATACGATGCCCACGGCACGGCTACGTGGAAAGGACAGTTGTTGGCAAATACGAACACCGCCTTGTCATCCGTATAACGGAAATAGGAGTATGTGTTGTCCCTGCGCAGGAAATGCAGCGTCGCGCCGTCGTGGACGGCAACGGCGCCCTTGCGCCAGTTGAAGAGCCTGCGCGCGTAGTCGAAGACTTCGGCGCGCACGCCCTCGCGCAGCGGCGATCCGTCGAAATCGACGTCGCACGCCGCGCGCCCCTCAGACGTGAACAGGTCGAAGCTGTCGCCCTTCCACCCTCCGGGGAAATCCACGCGCAGACCGCCGTCATGATGGGCGTAGCTGCTCGGAGTGAACATCTGCTCGTCACCCGAGAATATCTGCGGGATGCCGCGCAGCGTGGCGGTCAGCGCCAGCACCATCTTCATGCGGTCCGGATCACGCCTCAACACGTCGCCGATACGGTCGGTGTCATGGTTCGAGCAGAAGACGAGGATGTTCTTCGGATCGGCATAGAACGCATCGTTGGCGATGGCGTCGAACACCTTGGTGATACCCTCGTCCCAATTCTCATAATCAGTGTTAAGTCCCTGGCAGAAAGCGCTGTGCAAGGGGAAATCCATGATTGAAGGGAGGTTGGAGTTGAACCCGTCGCGGTTCATCGCCCCGTCCTGCCAGTAGGCCAGCTGGGCGATGTTGTTGGTCCAGACTTCGCCCACGATGTTGATGTTCGGATACTCCTTGCGCACCGCGGCGCACCACTGGGACATAGGCACCTTCTCATTGTACGGGTAAGTGTCCACGCGCAGGCCGTCAAGGTCGGCATATTCGATCCACCAAACAGCCCACTGCTTGAAATACTGCAGCAGATAAGGGTTGTCGAGGTTCATGTCAGGCATCGAGGTATCGAACCAGCCGCTCTGCATATTGATTTGGTCAATAGTCGCAGAATTGGGATCGTTCTGCATCGCGAAATTGCAGTTGGAGTGCGTATACTCCGGCCATTGATGGACCCAGTCCGCGAAAGGAAGGTCCTTCATCCACCAATGCGCATCGCCGCAGTGGTTGGTCACGATGTCCATGATCATCTTGATGCCGCGCTCATGGCATCTGCGCACGAGCTCGCAGTACATCTCATTGTCGCCGAAGCGAGGATCGATGCGGTAATAGTCACTGCAGGCATATCCGTGGTAGGACTCGCGCGGCTCATTGTCCTCGAGCAGAGGAGTGTTCCAGATGGCCGTTGCGCCCAGGTCGGCGATATAGTCCAGATGGTCCATAATGCCCTTTATGTCGCCTCCGTGACGGCCAGTAAGCTTCTCGCGGTCAACCTTGTCGTCAGTATCAGGCGTATTGTCATTGGTCGGATCGCCGTTGGCGAAGCGGTCAGGCATGATAAGGTAGATCAAGTCGGCGGTGGAGAAACTCTTGCGTTCGGCAGAGCCTTCGCGGCGCTCCCCTATCTGATAAGGCACCTTGAATGCGTACTGTCCGTCCTTCACGAACACGACCCAGATCTGGCCCGGAGCCCCGACCTTGACGTCGACGAACAGGTAGTTCGGACTCTCGGCCTTGTGGACGCCCGTCACTTCGGCGTCGCCGAAGATGCGGACGTCATAGTCCGAGATGGCCGGCCCCTGGACGAGAAGCTGGAGGTCGGTCTTCATTCCTGCCCACCAGCACGGGGGTTCCACGCGGGTTACCTGCTCCGGAGTCGCCTCCGCGACCTCCGGGACTTTATTATCCTGTCCGCACGCGCACAGCGCGAGAATGCTGACGGCTGTCATGAGATATCTTTTCATATTGGTTTTATTTGCAATCGATGGAATATGACCAGGGCGCGACGAGGTCCACCTTCACGGTGACTTTGTCCCTACCAGCCTTGCGCCTGTACGAAATGGACTCGGGCGAGACGCTAAGGAGCTTGAACGAACCCGCAGGGTCCAGGGCGGGATGGTCGTGACGAAGTTTCGTAAGATATTGATAGAACTCGGTATACTCATTGTCCTTCCACTCCGGTACCGGATCCTTCTCAAAGAACTCGAAGCGGTGGTCCCAGCCTATCTCCTGGCCGGTGTAGATCAGCGGCTGGGACTCAGGAAGGGTCCAGCAGAGCACTGTCATGGCTTTCCAGGCGTCGCCCATGCGTTCGAACTCGGTACCCGACCAGGAGTTCTCGTCATGGTTGGACGTGAACGACAGACGCTTGGCATCCGCGGGATAGGTCTCCGCGTTCCAGGCTATATAACGCGCCAGCGAATCGCCGTCGGCGGCTCCCTGCGCGATATCGTTCAGCAGATGGTGCAGTTTCCAGGCATAGGTAGCGTCGAATCCGACCTTGTGCAGCCAGGTCTCCTCGCCCTCAGCGAGGAAATACAGGTAGCGCGGCGACTCGTTGCGCAGCGCGCCTATGGCCAGGCTCCAGAATGTATCCGGCACCTGGTAGGCCACGTCGCAGCGGAAGCCGTCCACACCGCGCTTCACCCAGAACAGCATGGCGTTGCGCATGGAAGCCCCGACCTCGGCTTTGCCATAGTTCAGCTTGGCGATGTCGGTCCAGTCATACTCCACGATGGTATGACCGAGCGAATCGCGGTAATACCAGTCCGGGGACTCCTCCGTCACCCAGGGATGGTCGGGCGATGTATGGTTGGCCACCCAGTCCAGGATGACCTTGAATCCCTGCACGTGGGCCGCCGCAAGGAAAGCGTCGAAGTCTTCCAGCGTACCGAATTCGGGATTCACGTCGCAGTAGTCGCGGATGGCATAATACGAGCCGAGCGAGCCTTTGCGCTCCAGTTCGCCGATAGGATAGATCGGCATCAGCCAGATGATATCGACGCCGAGGGCCTTGAGGCGCGGCAGTTGCTTCTGCGCTGCCGCGAACGTGCCCTCGGGCGTAAACTGACGGGTATTCAATTCGTAGACGACGGAACAGTCCGGCCAATTCCTCTCCGGGACCGGTTTCTTGGCGCATCCGAACGCCAGCACTGCCAAAAGCAGGAAGTATAGTATGCGTTTCATGCAGAGTGTTATTGTATGTCTTTCATCCAGTCAATCCCTTCGTGGAGATTGTTGGAATCTGTGAAATCCCAGTACGAATTGTTCTCCCAGGTACTTCCGTATGCCCAGGAAGCGGGATAGGTATAAAGTCCCTTTCCGTGTCCTTCGGCTTTGCCGGAGAGCTCGTCAGGAAGGGACTCGGTGCCCCAAGTGATGAGTCCGAGACCGCCTCCGGCCTTCACATCCTTGGCGAGGGCGCCGAGCCATGCCCGGGCCTTGGCGGGAGTATAATTCACATAATTGCGGGTCTCGTTCCAATCCGGATAATTGTACGCGTTGTCGCACCAGTCGCCCATCCATTTGCCGTTCACCGTTCCGGTGGTGAAGGTATAAGCCGTCTCAAAGACCATCAAAGGCTTGGAAAATGACTTCGCCAGCGAGGCGAAAGAACCCCCCGGCAGTGCGTGTCCGATGTCGGAGCCGGGATAATAGGATATCGCGACGACATCGTAGTCCGTGGCGCCCGCCGCCTCCATCATCTGCACGCCGGACACGGCCTTGGCAGGGTCGGCAACGTGCAGGGCGGAGAGGCAGGCGGGATTGTATGCCTCCGCATACTCCCTGACGGCCTGGAAGCCATATGCGAGCAGACGTCCGGTGCGGCTGTTGTCCACCACGTTGCGGTTCTTCAGGAACCCGAGATTAACTTCGTTGCCCACGGCGACGATGGCAGGATAGATACCCTCCTTCGCCAGTGCGGACAGGCGGTCGTATACCCAGTCGTGAAGTTTCTGTCCGACCTGGGCATCGTTCAACGACGACCAGTCTGAGGGGAGATTGTTGTGATTCGTTCCGTTCGAGTCGAAGATATCACGGTCCGGCTTGAGTGTGAGGACGATCTCCAATCCCTGCGCCTTGGCCTTTTTCGCATCTGCCAGCACGCGGTTCCAGGTCTGCCAGTCGATGGTCACGCCGTCATACCTATCGAACGGTACCTGGTCGAGCTGAAGCCGCACGCAGTTGGCGCCGTGGCGGGCTACCGACACGTAGGGGTCGGTCTCCTTGCCGCCTTCGCGGTACTTGAGTCCGACATCCTGCATGTACGATGCGAAGCACATCGTCGTACCTTTGTAGAACATATCCTTGCCTGGCGTCTGCGCCGGGACTTCCGGCTGTACCGGCCCGGGATCGGGCTCATGGCTTCCTCCGCAGGAGGATATGCCGAGCGCCAAAGCCAGGGCAATGAGCAATGAAAAACGTCGCATTCTCATATCGGGCATCAGATCCTATAAATCAAACACTACCGAAGAGTGTCCGGGCATAATAAGCGTGGCGCCCTTGTCGGCCTTGACGGCTCCAAGGACGGCCACGGGCTTGGAGATGTCGTCAGTGACTGCCATGGACTTCTCGGAAGACCCGCAGTTGTGGACGACCAGCATCTTATGCCCGTCGGTAGACGTCATGTACCACGAGGCCACCGTGCCGCCGTTCAGCGGAGACGCGGTCATCGTACCGTCCGCCAGCGCTGGATAGGTATTGCGGACGCGGCTCCAAGCCTTGTACACGTTCAGCAGACTGTTCGCGTTTTCCTCCTGGGCCTTCACGGAGATTGAGCCGGTCACCATATTGTAGTCTGTCAGGTCGGACTTGTGGTTGTCGGAGAGGCCGAACTTGCACAGATTGGAGAGATCCTTGTCCCACGCCATGGGCTGACGGCGGGAAGGGTCTCCCTTCTCCGTCTTGCCCCAATAGCCGAGTTCCTCACCCTGATAGATGAAAGGCTTGCCCGGGGTGGTCAGCATCATGGCCGCCGCCTGTTTCTCCTTATCGGCATTCTTTCCGAAGGATTCCGCGGCGCGGTCCTGGTCATGATTGGTCATGAAGATGGACGTGACGGCGTCGCCGCGCTGTACCTTATGGTCGTTGATATACCCGGTCACACTGCTGACATAAGAGTCTGCGCTGCCTCCGACAGCCCTGGTCAATGCACCGAAATACTCGAATTCGAAGTTGGAGATCAACCCCTTATAGTACTGCTTTTCAATATCGTGTTTTTCCCAGGCCTCTCCCACCATGAATATGTCATCGGAATGGCCGGCATCCTTATATGCCTTGTTCACTGCCTGGTACCACTGGTCCAGGAAGCGCTGATTGGCCTTGATCTGGGCCTGGTACACCCACAGTACGGCGTCAAGGCGGAAGCCGTCCACGCCGAGATTCACCCACTTCGTGGCGGCCTCTACGGTAGCCTTGAAGGCCTCGGACTCTTCGCAGGAAGTATACGGGCCATAGTTGAGATCGGGCATCGAATCACCGAAACTACCCATGTAGTAAGTCGTCGAACCGAAAGTGATGTCCTGGGGATTCGTGGCCGTAAGGCTGAGCGGCTGTCCGAACGTGATGGCGCTGTTTCCGGCGACACCGCCATATTTGCTGCCGTCGGGCCAGTTGCCGCCGCTGACTGTGCGGACGAGGAAGCCCCATGGAGTATCGATGTCGGCCACCAGTTCAAACACGTTGTCGGAGGTCTTCTTCATGGCGTAATCCCTGCCGGGATTGCCGGCATAGATCCAGAGGGAAGCGTCGGAAACACTACCGGTGACAGCCTCATCAGTCTCGGTCACGGTCACTTTGGAAGGCTTGCCGCCACTGGTCTGCACCTTGAAATGCAGGCGGCCCTTGTAGCCGAGGTCACCGTCTCCCAGGGAGAACCATCCTCCCATTCCGATATCCTTTCCTCCTCCATAATTGTCTATCTTGCCGGCACTTGCATCCGCAGCGGGATTCTTGGAGAGCACATAGTAGTCCTTGTAGGGACTGTTCTCAGGATCCGCCTGTACGCTCTTGAACCACTCGTTGTTCCTGCCGCTATGGTTGAGCACGAAATCCATGTATATCTTGATGCCCTTCGCATGGGCGGCCTTGATGAGATTCTCAAAAGCCTGCTGTCCTCCGTACAGGGAATAGACGGAATTATAGTCATTGACATCGTAGCCGTGGTAAGACGAAGTAGGATGCGCCGGAGAAAGCCACAGTGCCGTGACTCCGAGTCCGTCCAGATAGTCGAGCTTGTCCTGGATACCCTTGAAGTCGCCCACCCCGTCCTTGTCACTGTCCGCAAAGGAATAGATCAGCAGCTGGTAGGTGGTCGAGGAGAGTTTTTCCTCCCCCAAGGGGGCAGGATTCGGCACCAGGGGCCTGATGTCGGACCCGGCCTGGGTCACGGTGACGTCGACCTTCTGCGCTCCGGTGAATGAGATGGTCCCCTTGCGGTCGTCGGTCCCTTCGTTGGGATCGACGGTCACGGTGACGGAACCGCCGGCAGAGCCGGTGGTCTTGTCCAGATGGATCCAGTTTGCGGATGGCGCAGCGTTCCATGATGCGGTGGTCGTCACCAGCAGGAGCTTGTTGGACTGATCATCGGCCTTGAAGCTGATCTCGGTCGGAGAGACCGTCAGCGTCGCCGGAGCGGGCTCTGGCTCCTTTTCCTTGCAGGAAAGCGCGAGGGACAGGAGTGCCGCAATGAGGAGGAATCTGGACTTTTTCATAAGTGTAAAAATAAGAAAAATAAGGGAAAGCCGGCACATGGGTCGGCTTTCCCTTCATCAAAAGCGTGAATTACTCGACGGTAGCGGTTCCCGCGTTGAAGTCGAGGGTGACGGTCTTGCCGGCCTCGACCTTGACGCGCTCCTGGTCGCCGCCGTTGCCACGGTAGGCGATCTTGCCGTCGAAGAAAACGAACTCGCGGGTCCACCAATCGCTGGTAGCGATACTGCTGTCTGCATACAGGCGGATATCACCCTCGGTGGTAGTCTTGCCGACAACCTTGCCTCCTTCGATGGTGAATGCCACGGGATCGGCTTCCCAACCACCGAAGCAGTCTCCCTTGCCGAATACCTTGGCAGGTTCCACACAGAGTTTCTTGTTCTCGACGTCGACATAGATCATATAGACGCCGTTTTCGGCCACGAAGCAGTTGCCGTCGGCGACGGTGTAGCCGGTGTCCTCACCAAGGCCGGTGAAGTCGCCCTTCCACTCCTTGACGTCGCAGAACTTGAAGCCCTTGCCGGCCTCGATGTAACGGATGGCCCAGAACTGGCCGGGCTTGCCGTTGACGGGAGTCATGTCCATGATATAATCCGCAGCCCAGTCCCAGCCACCGACACCGTCGCCGATGATGTACATCGTCTCAGGGAGAGCGGGGGCCTCGCCGGTATACTCGCCGTTGAGGGTGACGGTCTCAGCCTCGGGATCGTAAACGATGCTGAACTTAGCGTCACGGCCGAGCTTGATGTTATTGCCGTTGTTCTCCACAGCAACAGGCTGGCCGAACTCGACGAAGTCTCCACCGCGGTTCACGGCCCAATCCTCGTTCTGACGAATCTTGATCTCGGCAGCGCCAGTGGTCTCCATGTCATCATAGACGAACTTGCCGGTCTCGTCCTGATACATGATGAGGTCGGGAGCAGCCCAGCTGTTGATAGTACCGACGACACCCCAGTAGGTCAGCTCTGAGCCGGCCTCCAGCACGAAGATGACTTCGCTGTCGGGACGGTAATAGACATCGTAGCTGCCGGCGACGCCGGGCTTGATGTTGTCACCGCCAGGGACAGCCTTGACGGCCTGTCCGACGGCGGAACGACCTCCGCGGTTCACATCCCAGCTGCTCTTGTAACGGAGCTTGATCTCGTCATTCTCCGTGAGGGCGACATTCTTGGCCACGAGGAAGAGTCCCTCCTCCTTGAGGATGATGTCCGGAGTTTCACCCCAGCTGTTGATGGTGCCCACGAGGCCCCAGCCGGTCTCGTCGACCGTGATGGTCTGCGCCTCGGGATCGTAGGTCACGATATAATTGCCGGCCTCGACATTGATGTTGCCTCCGTCAGGAACGGCCTCGAAAGGCTCGCCGATAGCTACGAAACTACCTCCGAGATTCTCATCCCAAGCGTGGTTGTGGCGTAGTTTGAACTCACCCTCAAGCTTGGTGACGGGGCTGACCCACTTGCCGTTGGTCAGGACCATGTCGACATCGCCTGCCCACTCGTTGAAGCCGCCGATGAGCGACCAGACATCGCCTTCGGAGACGGTGATGGTCATGTCGTTGGTATTCAGTTCGACCTTGTAGAAGCCGGCATCGACCTTGATGTTGTCACCTCCCGCGACAGCCTCGAAAGGCTCGCCGAGGGTGGACATGACACCACCGTAGTTCTCGTCCCAACCGCCATCCTTGCGCCACTTGAACTCGGTGGCTTCGTTGGCAGTGATGTAAGCTGACCATACGCCACCGTCCTCGGTAGCGAGGATATCGTTATCCCAATCTCCGTTGAGACCGATGATGTTCCATCCGGTGACAGGCTCCGGTTCAGGTTCGGGCTCGTCGCCGCCGATCTTGGTACTGACCTTCATTCCGGCAGCCTCGGTGATCTTGGCGGTTCCGGCAGCAGGGTTGACATAGAGGTCATAGACACCCTCTGCACCGACCTTGATGTTCGGGCCGTCCTGAGAGACCGCGAATTCGGTATCGAGTCCTCCGAAGTCACCTCCGAGGTTGACCGTCCAGGCAGCGTCCTGACGGAACTTGAACTCATCGTCGGCAGTGAGATTTACGCTCAATGCGACATGGTTGCTGCCGTCGCTGATCATTGCAATGTCACCGTCCCAGCTGATGCCATAGGCAGAAAGGGCTCCGATGACGGACCAGTTGCTCGACTCCTTGTAATCCGGGAAAGGATCGAACGCCTCGCTGATCCAGGCGACGCCATCGTTGACGTTGACGAAGATGTCATAGACACCGTCCTTGCCGACCTTGATGTTCGGGCCGTCCTGGGTGACTCCGAACTCGGAATCAAATCCGGGGAAGTCACCTCCGAGGTTCACTGCCCAGTCCTGATCCTGACGGAACTTGAACTCGTCGTCGGCCTTGAGTGTGACGTGGGCGGCAACATGGTTGCCGGCTCCGTCGGTCCACATGTTCAGGTCGCCGTCCCAGTTGATTTCGTAAGCGGAAAGCGCACCGATGATGGACCAGTTGCTGGCCTCCGTGTAGTCGGCGTAAGGACTGCCTACGACCTCGGGGATAACCACCTCGAAACCGGAGATGTTGATGCGGCCCTGCGAATCCACGAAACCATTGATGCCGTTATCCTTGGAAGGGTCCTGCAACGTGGCGCGGACTGCAAGTTCGACATCGGTCGTGCTGCCCTCGGGAATACCCAGGGCTATGAGAGCCTTGGCGAGATTGACCGGCTTGATGGAGAGGACTCCATCCTTGTCGCTGGCGGGCAAGGTCTTGCTATAGGACTTGCCGCCTGCCGACAGGATGGCGAAGGCATGATTGGGAGCGATCTTGTCGTTGAAACCCTGCTTGAAGACGCCCGGAGTGTACTCGGCAACTATCTCCTTCTCTCCGATCTGGAAAGAATTGAGGACTGGTGCCGTCGCTTTCGAAGCGTCGAACATGGTCAACTCGTCTTTGACGCAGGATGAGGCCAGAAGGGCCAGGGCACCTGCGAATATGATGGAAGCTATTCTTTTCATAAGGCACATCTATTAATAACCTTGGTTCTGCTGGAGCTTGGTGTTGGCCAGGCGGTCAGAATCAGGGATAGGGAAAAGGATCCTGTAGGATTCGATATCCTTTCCGTCCTTGACGTTGCCCTTCCATTGCCAGTTATAGCCGGAAGTGAACTGACCGAAACGGATGAGGTCATTGCGCCTCCAGCACTCCTGATAGAGCTCGCGTGCGCGCTCGTCGAGGATGTTCTGGAGAGTAGGGTTGGCGATAGGTGCAAGACCGGCGCGGGCGCGGACGGCATTAAAGCCATCGATGGCGCCGCTGACGGATGCGCCGCGAACCTGGCACTCGGCAGCCATAAGGAGCACGTCGGCATAGCGCATCATCGGGAAGTCAGTATCTACAAAGCCCAGCTCCTTGCCGTAACCGCCGTCGCTGGTGCGATTGCGGAACTTACGGAAAGCATAGCCGTTGGAGAACTCGCCGATGTCGTCGATGTCGGCCTTCTGGGTATCGGTGTAGAAGAGGGCGCGCTGGTCGTCGCTGGTGAACTTGTTGTAGAACTCGGGAGTCATGCGGAGACCGCCCCAGCCGGAGGAGATACCCATCTCGTCGGGATCCATCTCGCCGCCGGTGGAAGCGAAGACCAGATAGTTCGTAGCACCGTAGCTGGTGGTGTTGACGCCGTCCTGCTCCACTGCGAAGATAATCTCGTCGGTGCACTTGTCATTGTCGGCAAGGAAGAGCTCCTGGTAAGCGTTGTAAACACCTGCGGAGGTGGTATGCAGGCTGTAACCGTCGTCCATAAGGTCGGCGAGGACGCTGGCGCACTTGTCATACGCAGGGCTGCCTGCGAAGACCTCGGCGTTGAGGTAGAGCTTGGCAAGGATGAACTTGGCGACGCTCTTGTTGGCATGGCCGTACTCGGTGCCGGACTTCTCGGGAAGGGAGCTGTTGGAAACAAGGTCCGTCAGCTCGTCCACGAGCCACGCATAGAGCTCGGCACGTGAGATCTGATCGGGATTGACACCCACGACAGCAGTCTCGTCGGCGAACGGAACATTGCCGAAATTGTCGATGGCGTGATAGTAAGCTATGGCGCGGAGAACACGTGCCTCGTCGATCATCTGCTGCTTCTTGGCGAAATTGACCTCGGAGGCCTTGGCCTCGCGGATGAATTCGTTCGCCATTCCGACCTGCATGAAGATGCGGGAGTAGAAGGCATAGATGAAGGTATCGTCAGTCGTCCAGTTGCCATAGTGGAAATTCTTGATGGTCTGGTCGTTCCAGCCGCAGACGCTCTCGTCGGTCGTCAGCTCGCTGTGATGGTACAGACCGCGGATGTACTGGGAGGCTCCACCGTCCAGACCGGAGATGGAAGCGCTGCCGTTGGCACCGTAGTAACCGGAAGTGGCGAATCCGAGGTACACTCCGGAAAGGAACTGCTCGAATGCGACCTCGTTCACGAGGGCCTTGTCGGCAGTATTGGCGTTAGGGTCGATAGGGGTAACGTTCAGGTCGCCCACGCAGGAGGTAAGGGCGGCAGCGGCCGCCAGGACTCCGAGAATATAGTTTATGGTTTTCATATTCCTGCCCTGTTTTAGAAGTTGATCTTGATGCCTCCTACGAAGGTTCTCGGGCGCGGATAGACCGTACCGTCGATACCGCCGTAGATCTCAGGGTCGATACCCGTGTAGTTGGTAAGGGTGCAGATATTCTGCACGGTACCGAATATGTTGAGGGAGAACGGCCTGTCGGAGGTTACGTTGAAGAGTTTCGGGAAGGTGTATCCCAAAGTGAAGTTGTCCAGCTTGAGGAACGAAGCATTCTGCAGATAGTAATCCGACAGATACTGGGCCTGAGTGAACATCGACTTGGGAGCGGATGCTACACGGTTGCTGACGAACTGGTTGGTCCAGAGGTCGGCGAGCATCTCGGTATCGGAAGCGACGTTGTTGTACAGCCAGTTTCCGATGCTGGCGTGTCCGGAAAGGGCGACCGTCCAGTTCTTGTACCAGAAGCTGGTGTTGAAACCGAAGGTGACGTCGGCATCGGCATGGTGACCGAGATACTTGTCGTCGGCATTGATCTGGCCGTCATTGTTGCGGTCCACATAGACACCGCTGATGGGCCTGCCATCGGTATCGTACACCTGCTGGTACAGGTTGAAGGTACGGATGGGATATCCGACCTGGAACATCTGAACATTGTTGCCGGTACCGCCGGAGATTCCACCTGTCTCAACACCGGTGGCGTCATCGTCGGAGACGGTCAGCTTGGTAATCTCGTTGTGGTTGTAGGCCACATTGAAGCCGGCAGTCCAGCCCATGTCGTTCTTTTCGACAAGGATGGCGTTGACATCAAGCTCGGCTCCGTAGTTGGTCATGGCGCCGATGTTCGTATTGAGATAGTTGGTGAGGTTGGACAAGGCCGGAACAGGAATGTAGTTCAGGATGTCGCGGGTGTCACGCTTGTAGGCGTCGATGCTTGCAGTGAGCCTGTCGTTCCAGAAACCGAAATCGACACCTGCATTGTAAGTGGTAGTGGTCTCCCAGCGGAGGTCGGCGGAATAGCCAAGAGCGGCAATCGGATTGGTGTAGCCGCCGGCATTCGTGAAATAGTAGGAACCCTGCTGGGTGGTAAGGAACTGGGCAAAGGTGTCATAATAGCCGCCCACAGCCTGCTGTCCGGTCTCACCCCAGGAGAGACGTACCTTCAAGGTTGAGAGTTTGCCGGGATCGGCCATGAAGTCTTCCTTGAGAACGTTCCATCCGAAAGCTACGGAAGGGAAGAAGCCCCACTTGTGGTTCTGGAAACGGGAAGTACCGTCGGCGCGCATCGTGGCGGTAAGGAGGTACTTTTCGGCGAAGCTGTAATTGGCACGGCCGAAGAAGGAGATGAGATAAAGCTCGCCCTTGCCCACAGAAGAACCAAGGCTGGCCTTGTCCGAGATTCGGAAGGAAGTGCTGCTGTTCTCGTTGTAGAAGTGCTGCCAGGAATAACCGGCCATCAAATCTACGTTGTGCAGACCGAAGTCCTTGTTGAAGTCACCGTAGAATTCGAGGGTGGTATCCTTGCGGGTGTAATCGTAATCGGTGTGTGAACCGCCTCCGGACTGGTTGGTGTTGTGGAAGGAAGCCTCGGAGCCTCTGGCCAGCTCGGTGACGCCCGCAGACTGGGCCCAGTCGATACCGAGGTTGAGGTTGAAACGAAGGGCCTCGAAGCCGTGAACCTTGTAATCGAACTGAGCATTGCCGATGAAACGCTTGGCATCGGAAGTGTCGTTCTTTGCGTCGAGCAGTGCCACAGGATTCATCGTGGCCATCGTATTGATGTTGCCGGATGCGTCGTACCAGGTCGTGAAGCCGTTGAGCGAGAAGCCGGGCTCGTTACTGTACACGGGCTTGGTAGGATCATAATGGTTGGCTGCACCGATGGCGTCCTGGTTGGCGTACCAGTTCTTGGTGTAGGTGCCCTTGCCGTTAAGGTTGACAGTAAGATGATTGTCAAGGAAGGAAGGGGAAAGGTTCACCGAAGCGGTGGCGCGGTCCATCTTGGAGCCCTGAAGGGTACCGGTCTGGGAGGTGAAACCGCCGGAAACGCGGTAAGGCAGGAAGCCGGCACGACCGTTGAAGCTGACGTTTCCGTCATAGGTCGGGGCGACCTGGTAGATCTCACGCTGCCAGTCAGTGCTGTAGAGCTTTCCGTTCACACCAAGATGCTGCTCGGCCGCGGAGTTGACACCGTAGAAGTCACGGATGAGGCTCACGATACCGTCGGCATCAAGCAGATCGTTGTATTTCGCGATCGTGTTGGCGGAAGCGGTGAAGTCGATGGCGACTTTCGGGAATGCAGTACCGGTCTTGGCACCTTTCTTCGTGGTGATCACGATAACGCCGTTGGAAGCGCGGGATCCGTAGATGGCGGTAGCGGAAGCGTCCTTCAGGACGGTGAAGCTCTCGATATCCTCGGGATTGATGGAGGACAGAGGGTCCGACATACCGCTGATGCCGTCATTGGAGACGGGCAGGCCGTCGATGACGATGAGAGGGTCATTGGAAGCGTTAAGGGAAGAGCCGCCACGGATACGGATGGTAGCGCCGGAGCCCGGCATACCGGAACCTGCAGTGACCACGACACCGGCGGACTTGCCGCGAAGCAGGTCGGCGGGAGTCGTGATGACACCCTTGTTGATCTCATCGGCCTTGACGGTTGAAACCGAGCCGGTGAGGTCGCTCTTCTTGACGGTACCGTAGCCGATGACCACGACCTCGTCGAGGAACTCGCTGTCCTCCTCGAGGGTGATGGTGGCCGGGACCTCGGATGCCTTGAAGGTAAGGGTCGTGTAACCGATGCAGCTGACCTCGACGATCGCATCGGCGCTCGCGACGTTCAGTGTGAAGTCGCCGTCGATGCCCGTCACGGTGCCGTTGCTGGTACCCTGTTCGATGACAGTCGCACCGATGACGGGGCCCATGGCGTCGGTAACAACACCCTTCACCTGATATCCGCCCTGGGCGAACACAGAAGTGGTCATCAGGCTTAGCAGCATGATGCCCACGAGCTTTGTTACGATTCTATTCATAAAGCGTTTGTGTGATTGATATAGATTAGTTTTTCTTTTCCTTGACGGCCAGAACGGCGAGTGCTCCGCAGAGCAGCAGGACGCCCGCGACCACCATCATGCTCACCTGCGCGCCGCCGACGAGGCGGAGCACCACGCCGCCGATGGCGGCCGCGATGATCTGCGGCAGGCAGATCGTGCAGTTGAACAGTCCGAGATACTCGCCCATGTGCTCTCCCGTCAGGGAGTTGGTGAGTATCGTGAACGGCAGCGCCAGCATGGCGGCCCATGCCGCGCCTATGAGCAGGAACGACACGAACAGCGCATACTGATCATGAACGAAGAATACGGATATGAATCCGATGGCTCCGAGCACCAGGCTTACGATGTAAGCCGAGCGGTGCGAACGGAACTTGGGGATGAGCAGGGCCCAGAGCATCGAGCCGACCGCCTGGACGGCGAAAAGCACGCCCACCCAGTTGCCTGCGGCCTGGTAGCCCTCGGACGCGGCGTCGGTAGTACCCCAGACCGTGGAAGCGATGGAACCGTTGGTGTAGGTCCACATGTACAGGAACGCCGACCAGCAGAAGAACTGCACCAGGCCGACGGTCCAGAAAGCCTTCGGCGCATGGGCCAGGAGGCTGAAGATGCCCTCGTGCTTCTGCTCCTGCTGCTTCTGCAGGTCGATGCCGTGGAACTCGGCATACTCCTGCGGATTCATCTCCTTGACCTTGGCGAAGGTGTAGAGGACGCAGAGGATGAGGATGAGCGCTCCGATGTAGAAGCTCCACTTGACGGAGTCGGGCACCACTCCCTCGGGAGCGGTGTTGGCAATGCCGATCCAGGTGAAGAAGATCGGGAAGAGGTAGCCCACGAACGAGCCGGCGTTGCAAAGGAACGACTGTATGGAGTAGGCCTTGCCCTTCTGCTCCTCGTTGACCATGTCGCCGACCATCATCTTGAACGGCTGCATGGCGACGTTGATGGAAGTGTCGAGGAATATCAGGGAGAACAGGCCGAACCACATGGCTCCGTTGAGGCCCAGAAGCAGCCGCGAGCTGAAGCTCAGGCTGCCGGCGTTGGGCAGGAAGAGCATCACCAGCACGGCGACGATGGCTCCGACGAGCAGATACGGCTTGCGGCGGCCCATGCGGCACCAGGTCCTGTCGGACCACTTGCCGATGAGGGGCTGCACGATCATGCCCATGAGCGGAGGGAGTATCCAGAAGAAGCTGAGCTGGTGCGGGTCCGCTCCCAGTGTCGCGAAGATTCGGCTGATGTTGGCGCTCTGAAGTGCATAGGCGATCTGAACTCCGAAAAATCCGAAGCTGAGATTCCACATCTGCCAGAAAGTGAGGTTACGTTTGTTCATCTTAAACGTTTTAGTGTCATTATGAGGCAAAAATATGATTTTTTTCGCACGCGAAATATATGGTATCCGACGAACGGAGGGTTTTTCGCGACAGACCGCTGGATTTGAACGACGAAATTTCCTATATTTGTAAAAATACGCCCTAATTCCCTTATCCGTATGCTGTCGAAGTCACGGGACGCGCTCATCATCCATCTGTTCGCCCTCCTGCACGCAGGACTGGCGTTCGGATGCCGCGCCCTCGGCCTGACCGACGAAATAGTCCTGACGCTGCTCACGATGCTCCTCGTCGTGATCATCTGCCTCAGGCGCGGCATGAGCGCCAAGTTCATGGCTATCAGCCTCATACTCGCCAACATCATCGGATTCGGCATTGCCAAAGGCATTTCCTCGCTGCTGGGCCTGTTCGCCTCCGAGCCTTTGATCGTCAACCCCATCTCGACATTCATCACGACCGAGATCGTCGGCTGGGGTATCTACATGATCGCGGGGCGTCTGTCGCGTGACGGCAAGTTCCAGGTCACGGACAGCAGCGGCGTACGCTGGCTGCTGCTGGCCTTCGTGATAGTCATTGCCGTCCGCCTGACCATCCTCCTGATCCTGTCAGGAGGCATCGACAGGGAGAACATCGTCGCGAGCATCATCGTGGACTACGTGTTCAGCCTCGGCGCGCTGATATTCCTGGCCGAGAACGCCATGCGCATCAATGCGCGGGCGCTCGAGGACAGGGAGAAGGCTCGCCTGGCGCAGTACCGCTACATGAACCTCAGCCAGCAGGTGAACCCGCATTTTCTCTTCAACAGTCTCAACATCCTGGACTGCCTGGTCTGCGAACAGAAGACCGACCAGGCCTCCACCTACATTCACAAGCTGGCGGCCATATACCGTTACCTGCTGCGCAATGAGGAGGAGAGGCTGGTCAAGCTCCGCGACGAGATGGACTTCGTGGACCAGTATGTGGACCTGCTCAAGGTCCGCTTCCCGGAAGGGCTTGACATCCAGATAGATATCCCGGCTGACAGGCTCAACAGACGCGTTGTCCCCTGCTCCGTGCAGCTCCTGATAGAGAACGCCACCAAGCACAATGCCGTAAGCGCAGACAAGCCCCTGAAGATCATGGTCAGATGTGAGGACGACTGCGTCGTAGTGTCCAATACCCTCAACCCCAAGATCTCTTCCGGGCCTTCCACCGGCCTCGGCCTGAAGTACCTGCGCGAGCAGTACCAGGACGTCGCCGGCAAGACGCCCGTCGTCCGGATGGGCGAAAACGAATACACAGTAGTAATCCCCATGATTTAGAACCATATGAAGGCGCTGATCGTAGAAGACGAGAAAATGGCAAGGGACAACCTCGCCAGGACCATCTCCTCCATGTTCCCCGACATCGAAGTCGTCGGGGCTGCCTCCTCCGTCGCGGAGACGCTCCGCTGGCTCCGCGACCCCTCCTGCTCCGCAGACATCATCTTCATGGACGTCGAGCTCTCAGACGGCGACTGCTTCGAGATCTTCCGCCAGGAGAAGGTCACGGCCAAGGTCATAATGACCACCGCCTACGACAGTTACGCAGTCAAGGCCTTCGAGGCGGGCAGCATCGACTACCTGCTCAAGCCGATAGAGCCGGCCGCGCTGCGGCGCGCCGTGGAGCGCTGCAGACAGCGGAGCGGAGCGACGGATGTCGAAGCGCTGCTGCGCGCCATCGGGCGGCCCGAAACGCCAGCCTACAAGGAGCGTTTCGTGGTCAGCGTCGGCGAACGCATCATACCGATAAACGTCTCTGACATAGCATATTTCTACTCCAAGGACAAATACAATTACCTGGCATCCAACGACGGTTCGCACTACATCATCGACTCGTCTATGGACGCGCTCGCGGAAGAGCTGGATCCCAAGAAGTTCTTCCGCATCTCGCGCGGCTGCATCGTGGCCCTCGGGGCCATCCGCAGCGTCACCCGCCAGTTCGGCGGGCGGCTGCGGATAGAAGCCGAGCCCGGACCACCGTTCGAAATGACGGTGGCCCGGGCCCGCGTCGACGATTTCCTCGCCTGGCTGGAGTAGTCTATCTTCCGCTTTCCTTGACCATGCGCTTGACCTTGTCGTTGAAGTCCTTCTGCGACAGGAGGTTCTCCAGTGTCAGGTGCATGCGGTAGCGCCAGTAGTAAGGGCAGATCGCCGGGACGTTGATACGCTCCTCGGCGGGCTCGGCGTAGCGGAGCTCAGCCGACATGCCGAGCCAGTCCTGCAACGGCAGGATGGTGAACATGGCCGGCGAGGCCAGGTGCTGCGCGATGATCTGCTCGCAGATCTCCGGCGTGCACTCTGCCGGAGCCTCGCCGCCCCTGCCCAGCACCTCATTGTAGTAGCGCTGGATCAGGCCGCGGTCTTCCTCCTCCCACCATGCCCGCAAGGGGCTCATATCATGGGTGGAAGTCGTACAGACGCTCATGTAAGGATATTGCGAAGGGATGGCGAAAGTCTGGTTCGGATCCTTCGGCATGCGCTGAATCTCCAGTGAGAGGATCTTCTGGGCATCCATCACCTCCGGCACGCAGGCCGGGATCATGCCCAGATCCTCGCCGCAGGCAAGCATGCCCGTCGAGCCCAGCAGCTCGGGCAGCTTGCGCATGGCCTGATGCTTCCAGAACTCATTGTGACGGCGGTAGAAGAAGTCGTCATACAACTCGTTGAACGACCATTTCTGCCAATCGTTCAGCTTCTTGAACGCCTCCGTGTCGCGGGCGTTGATACGCGGATGCCAGAGGCCCTTGTGGTGCGGATCCTCCAGGAACAGCCCGTCGACGGCCAGTCCCCTGTCGGCAATCTCCTGCATGGTGTACGGCATGGCCGGGCTGAAATGCCCCATAAGGCCGCTCTTCTCCGGCACGGGAATCTCCCAGATGCGGAAGAACCCCAGTATATGGTCGATGCGGAAAGCATCGAAATACTCCGCCATCTTGCCCAGACGGCTCTTCCACCAGGCGTAGTTGTCCTCCGCCATCTTGTCCCAGTTGTAGGTCGGGAACCCCCAGTTCTGCCCGTCCACGGCAAACGCATCCGGCGGTGCACCGCACTGCGAATCCATGTTGAACAGGTCGGGATGGCACCATGCGTCCACGCTCGTACGACTGATGCCTATGGGCAGGTCACCCTTGAACACCACGCCCTTTCCGTGCGCATAGGCGCAGACTTCCTTGAACTGCTTGTCCAGATGGTACTGCACGAAGCAATGGTAGTCCACCTCAGCCTTATGCGCAGCGTAGTACTCCTTCGCCTTCTTCAGCGAATACTTAGCGTAAGCGCCCCATTTCGAGAAATCCGGCGTGCCGTTCTCATCGCGCAGCGCGCAGAAAACGGCATACGGCAGCAGCCAGTGGGCATTGGCCGCGAAGAAGTCGCGGTAGTTCTCGCTCGCGAGCACCTTCTCCCCTTCCGGTCCTGCGAACACGGCCTTCAGGAGTTTGGTCTTCGCGGAGTTAACCTTCACGTAATCAATCTTTTTCAGGGCGTTCAACTCCGCCCGCTGCTTCTTGTAGGCGGCCGTCACCTTCACCCCCGCCGCCGGCAGGTTGATGAACTGCGGATGCAGCGCGAAAGTCGAATTGGCATTGTACGGATACGAATCCATCCACTCGTGCGTCATCGTCGTATCGTTGATAGGCAGCAGCTGCAGCACGGTCTGGCCCGTCATCGCGGCCCAGTCCGCCATCTGCTTCAGGTCGTAGAACTCGCCCACGCCGAAACCGTCGTTGCTCCGCAACGCGAACACCGGGATCGCGGTACCCGCTCCCCGGAACCCCGCGCGGTCGAAGATCGCGGTCGAGTGCTCCCGCAGGAAGCCGTTGCCGCCCGCGGGGATGTCGTTCCACGCGTCGCGGAACGACGTCTCGCCCCGCGCGGCCTTGCGGCTGTGATGCCGCCACTCCTGCCGCACGACGATCCCGTCGCGGACCACCTCATATGTATAGTCCAACAGCATGGCCCCCGTGAACTTGTCTATCCCGACAGTCCAGATGCCACCCTCGCAGTACTCCATGGGGTATTTCCTGCCCTGGCAGACCAGATACAGGTTCTCACCCCACTGGGTGCGGTATTCGATAGTGAATCTTGCTTTCATAACAGAACGCGGTTAGTTTCCGGAGCGGTCACCTGCTTCGTCCGAAGCCGTCGCGCCCACCATGTTGGGCAAATATAGCAAGATTGTCGATTAAAAGGTTTCAATGACGCCGCCTTTCCGGACGAACTCCCCGATTTGCCGGATGAAATGCCCCCTTACCGCTCCCAACGGTTCAGCCCCCTCCCCTTCCGCGCACGTTTTCGCCAATTTCGTGCGCTTTTGCCCTTAAATCGGCCCTTTCGCGCACGTTTTCGCTATTTTCGTGCGCCAACACGCCCTTTTTCCCGTCTTCGCGCATGTTTTCGCCATTTTTGTGCGCGAGCAAGCCTGTTTTCCAGCCGAGGCGCACGAATTCGCTGATTTTGTGCGTATATTCGCCGAAACGAACAAAGTCTGCCCCTATGCCCAGAGTTACCATCGCGCGGATCGCGGCCGCGCTCTCCATCCTCCTCCTCGCCTCGTGCCAGCGGAGCGCCATCAGGGACGCCATCGCCTCCCAGCTCAGCCAGTATCCCGAGTCCCGCGTCACGGATATCTACAAGGATTTCTGCCAGGACAACCTCGGCCCGGGGCACCTCATCCCCGATCCCGAATCGGCCAGGGCATACCTTCTCTCCGAGCTGCAGGAATACCGCGAGGACCTCGACAGCGCGCGCTATGCCAAGCCACAGCTCCGCTACGTCCCCGTTGGGGACAAGCACAACTACGTCCGCGTGGACCTCTCGGTCGTGCTTGACGGCCTCGTCGACGAGGATACCCTCCTCAATTCCTTCGTCCGCAGTGCCAACGAAGGCCGCACCCTCTCCGAAAAGGCCTGGATGAAGAAATGGAACAAGGTCGCCGCCGTCATCAGGAGCCGGTTCCCGGACATCCCTGATGCCGCCGCCGACCTCGCCGAACTTGACTCCCTCATCGGCGAAGGCCACCTCATCATGCACCACAGCGACGCCTTCAGCAAAGCGTACAACCCCCATTACCGCATCGTCGCCAGCGACATCTTCGAGAAGGAATTGCTTAAAACCTTGTAAAAATACTTTTTCTTCGTATATTTGCAGTCCCGACCGGAATCTCCGCCGCGTGGAACTGGAGAGGTGGGTGAGTGGCTGAAACCACCGGTTTGCTAAACCGACGTACGGGTAATTCTGTACCACGAGTTCGAATCTCGTCCTCTCCGCAAAAATCCCTTACAGAGCATTCTGTGAGGGATTTTTCGTTTCTGGTGTGTCAAAAAGTGTGACAAAAACGGGTTTTCTAGGTCCTTTAACAGGTGTGAAGAGATTCGTACATATTGGTACAGATTAAAGGGGAAAAGGTCAGAGGGATTTCACCTCTTCCAAGAGGGATTGTTCCCTTTCCTTCCGCTCTCTCCTCTCCCGCCGATATTCTTCCTGCGCTTTTTTTCTTTCTTCTTGGGCGGCCCGATAGGCTTCTCCGTTCCGGACGATCTCACCGGCTACCCGGTCGATGGTCTCTTCAAGGTTCGCCTTTTTCAGTTGACACTCCCAGACAATGATGACGTTCCATCCTTTTGCCTCTAGCTTTCGCCACACCTCCTGATCCCGCGCCTGGTTCCGGGCAACCTTGGCCTCCCAGAATTCCGTATTGGTCTTTGGGACCGTATAATACTTACAGTCTTTGTGGCCATGCCAAAAGCAACCATGCACAAAGACTACGGTCCGATACTTGGGCAGTACTATATCCGGTCTCCCAGGAAGACGTTTGTCATTCATACGATAGCGGAATCCCTGGTGCCAAAGGGTGTGTCGCAAATTAAGCTCCGGGCCAGTATTCTTGGCTCGATTATGCGACATACATTTGAAACGTTGTTCTGGCGTCATTATATATAGGGTTGCCTTGCAAATTTACGCAGAATCGAATGAAAATGATTAACTTTGATCCAAGCATCCCATTCATCTATGAATTTCAATTATGACAGGACCGACAAATGGTCCATTTTGGAGTATAGTAAACAGCTTCTTGGAAAGACCTTGGAGCAAGCCATATATCCAGATGTCATTGAGGCCCGAAAGGGTAAAGGGCGTCTTGGTCAATTGGTCGAGGAATACTTTTTTGGGTACGATGTAAATTCAAATCCGGATGCTGATTTTTCCGAGGCCGGCCTGGAGCTGAAAGTTACACCTCTTAAGGAACTTAAGAACAAAGTCTTAGCCATCAAGGAAAGACTGGTCTGCACAATGATTGACTATGATGCCGATCAGAGTAAACCATTCGAGGAGTCGCACGTTTATCTCAAGTGCGCCTTGATGCTGATAATGTTTTATCTCCACCAAGCAGACGTTCCGGTTCAAAAGCTGCTATTCATCTATTCCGTCCTGTGGCAGATTCCCGAAAAGGACCTGCTCATTATGAAACAGGATTACGAGAAGATTATTAGCAAGATTCGCTCAGGGAAAGCTCACGAGCTGTCAGAGGGAGATACAACATACCTTGGCGCTTGCAGGAAAGGGCAGAAAGGAGACGTTGACGTTTTCTATAATCTTCCCGACGGCTCTCGTGCAGAACACCCGGCCCCAAAACGTGCCTTTTCCTTAAAGACGCAGTATATGCGCACCATCCTGGAATTTGCGAAGAAGACCAAAGGCCAGGGAACCTACAACACTTCAGCTCTTGTTCATGGATACGGCCCTCATCTGATAGAGGAGTCCGAACTTCGACAGAAGAGTTTTGAGGACATCCTACTTGATCGATTCAAGCCCTACTACGGAATGTCCTATGACGAACTGGTCGAAAAACTGCACGCTCCTACGACAGGAGCAAAGAGTAAGTACTTTCTTGTGGCCAATGAGATTCTCACCGAAAGCCATACAAGGGGTGACGATGTGACCAAGGCAGACGAATTTATCAAATCAGGCATCGTCATTAAGACTATCCGCCTCAATAAGAATGGTCGTCCTGCAGAGGCAATGTCTTTCGAGAATATCAACTACTTCGACATTCTCCAAGAGGACGATTGGTTTGAATCCCGGTTGTATGACATCTTTACCGGACGTTTCCTTTTCATTGTCTTTAAGGAAGATGAGAGCGGGATAGTTCGGCTGGAGAACGCTTTCTTCTGGACAATGCCAGCCAAGGACCTAGAGGACGCGGCTGCATACTGGCTCAATATCAAGGATGCCGTGAAAGCCGATCATATCGCACCTGGATACTTCTACCGCGAAAGTGAGCACAAGAAATTCCATGTCCGTCCGAAAGGAAGGAATGCTGCTGATGTCACAGCAAATCCCAACGGAGGCACGGCCAAGAAATACTGCTACTGGTTCAATCACGACTACATCAAGGCAATCGTCGAGAATGCAGATTAAAAATGCGAGGCTTATCACCTCGCATTTTCTATCTATCTCAGTCTAACTTCCAGTTCCTTACCTACCCGGGTGATGATACCGCAAACCAGCGCATTTCCCATTAGAAAGGCTCTCTTGGCATTATCTACGCCCTGTAATTTCGTATGATCAGACGGGAACATATTCAGGCGCTCCAGCTCGACAGGGACTAGTCGGCGAAGACGGCCTGACTGATCCTGGATGACGTGACGGCATCGGTCTGGACTCTTGCCTCCCTCAGATGTGATGATGGTTCTGGACGGCTTATCAATCGAATCCGGGAACTCCATCCCTCCCTCGGTATAGAAGTATTGGCCACCGTCTTTTCGTGTCCTAAGTTCACGTTTCGTGCCTTTGTAATACTTCCAACGCTCTATCTGAGACTCCGGTACGTAGAACTCGTCAGGAACCTCCTCCGGATTGACCATGATGTCTCGGATGGTCATAGGTTTCTCATCGCAAACGGGAATGGTGGAAGTGGAATAAGCGAATCCATCAACCATAACACCGCTATTCTCAAACGGTCTGTCTGTATTCGAGCTATTGAAGTTATCGGTGATATCCAGCAGGCGGTCTTTCTTCTTGCTGGATAGTGTAATCTTTCTAAGAACCGGCAATTTATCTTCAATAACCACGGGGAATGCCTTGGCGAAGACTCCGGAACGGAACACCCAATCATCCGGTTTTGTGAATCCCTGGGCGATAATGCCATCTTTCCGGAATCCTACGATGTATGTGCGACGACGTTTCTGAGGCATCGCATACTCGGCAGCGTTGATGATGCGCCATTCAACGATATATCCCAACTCGTTAAGGCATTCTAGGATAATAGCGAAATCGCGTCCGCGTTGTTTTGCCGGAGAGAGAAGCAGACGATCTACGTTCTCTAAGAAAACGATGGCGGGTCGGTTCTCCCCTTTTTCTTTGAGGATTCGATAGATGGACCACCAAAGAACGCCCTTCTTTCCCTCAATTCCTTTTGAATTGCTTAAAGTTGTGGCCACGGAGTAGTCCTGACAAGGGAACCCGCCTACAAGCATATCATGGTCGGGGATATCCTCAGTTTTGACCAGATTGATGTCATCATTGACAACACTACCAGAACCGAAATTCTTCTCGTATACCATTGCGGCATGTTGAACCTTGGTAGCTGGCTCCCATTGATTTGCCCAGATTGTCTTGAAAAAACTTGAGTCAGCCCTATCAAGACCAACTCGAAAGCCTCCAACTCCGGCAAATAACTCGATAACACGAACCTCTTTCATACGTTTTTTTTCGCAGGTCAAAGTTACAGAGTTTTTTCTTTCGATCCAAATTTTCGGGCCTAAATGTTGTCAGAAATCAATTCCCTCAATTGTTTTGAATAGCGTTCAATCCACTAATATTCAACTGATTGGCAATCGTCAATGGATTCTTGACGATTTGGACCTATCAATTCTTCAGCAAGTTGCTGACGATTTCGCCCTCCCCAAGAATCGGGAGGGCGAGTTCGTCAACAGGGGCCTATGTGAACTTCGCCTTCGCATAAAAAAAACCAAAGCAGAAAGCGATTATGAGGAGGGCAAAGACAATCAAGATTGCCCATACCCACGCCTTGAAGGAGAGCCAGACGCTCTCCCCCCGCATAATCTCCTTCAGTTCGTCCCGGTGATTGCTGAGTATGGATGTCTCGGACTCAAGCAACTTCTTCAGGGTCTCTTTGTGACTACTAAGATGCTGTTCGTAATCTTCCTTGAGCGTTTTTTGCTCCGCCTTGATCGCCTCGATGTCTTTACTATCAAGTACGGCCTTGAATCTGAACTCCTTTAATCCGTCCAGTTGGGTGTCGAAACCATCTACCCGATCCATGGCGAGCATTATTGCCTTTCCAACCGCGGAACCATAGCTTCTCGCGCTTTCCATTTTCGTGTCAAGAGACTCACAAACCGTTTTTGCCTCTTCGATTGTATTCTTCAGACGCGTGATCTGCGACTCCAGGGTCTCAGAGCCCTTCTGGGCTTCGTTCTCTTCCTGCATTTGTTTCAGGAAATCCTCAGCGTGAGCGCGAGGCGCTTTCTGTTTATCTATTCCCATACCTTTTATCTTCTAAGTCCGCGTCCGCGGGTACGTGTATGAAGGCCGCGGGCCCTCCGCAGACATTCACGGGCCCACTCCTTATCATCTTTTGGCCTTTCACCCCAGTCGTTGCCCGCGGAGCCACCGCCACCGCCGCAGTTCCGCGCAATCTCCGTGGCACCATCGACCATGTTCGCAAAGAGGAGGATGGCGGTGTTCTGGACATCCTCCAGTTTCGTCCACAGGCAGTCCGCCGAATCCGGGACCTCGGCCTCATTCATGATGATGCGATAAATCTCCTCGGGGATATCGACGGGGTATGTCCTGTATTCCACCGGGATATCCAGATGGACCATCCTCGGTTTCGGCGCTTCCCTGACGACGGGAGGCTCCGGATGACTGGTCTGTGTCCCGGCTGGTTTAGCTGCGGCATTGGTCACCGGCTTCGGAGGCAGCGCCTGCCGTATCTTCCCCTGATTCAGACGGTTCCAGGTATTGGCGATGCGGGAAGGGGTGAGGCCCCGGCTGTGTCCCAAATCGGAGGACTTGTACACGGAATTGCCCCGCCTGACGGTATAGCCCCGGATCTGGCCTTTCTCGTCCCGCTTGAAGGAAAGCTCGTATCCTTTCTCCTTGAGCAGCCGCTCATATTCCTTCCAGTCGAAGGACTTCATCCTCTTCAGCGCGTTGATGCAGTCCTGGCTTATCCGGTCGATGTTCCATTTCCGTTTGGTCTTGGCCTGGACCCATCCCCGCCGGGCGGTAATCGTGTTCGCCGCCCTCATCGCCCGCTCATAGATGAAGTGGGCGTCGTTGACGTTGCCCTCCATATCGATCCGGTTCACGTTGATGTGCAGGTGCAAGATCCCGCTATCGCTGTCGTGATGGAGCGAGACGACATACTGGCTGTTCTGTAGCTTTGTGGATTTGGCGCTCTTCCGCTTGGCCATCCCTGAAAGGTCGATGGTATCGAACTCGCGGATGAACTCGTCCGTCAGTTTCCGCCAGTCATCCAGCGTCCATCCGACACTCTCCTCTTCGGCTGGAGAGACCTCGATTCGGATCGAAGTGTTCACCATCGGCCGGTGCCGGTTCAGTTTCTCCCGATACTTCTCCTGAAGAGTCATCATCCGCGACCACATGGCGGCGGGCGTGATGCCCTCCGGGAGATTGTTCACCTTGACGATGTCGGCCAGTTCTTTCTCGGCCGAGTATCCGACGGCGGTGCTGCCGTGAGTAATAACCTTTGCTTTTGCAATCATGGCTTATTCTTTTCTTTTATTGAGGATGCCTTCCAGGTCGGCGGCCAGCTGGGTGAGGAGCTGGATCCAGCCGCGCATGAAGGTGGCATTCTTGAAATAGCTCTGCCTCTCTTCCGCGGATTTGTCGTTAAACACGTTGAAGAAGTGGACGATGTCCCCGCGTGCATCGGCGATGTTGTCATAGGCCTCGATCTCCCGGTCCGTCAGGTGATACTTGGGCTGGTGTCCGAGTGTACACTTCCGGGTGTACCTGCTTACGGTCATGCCACATTCGTCGGCTCGTTTCTTCACCAGGTCATACTCCTCCTGGGTGACCCGGGCGTCCAGGTGCAAAGTGCGCCTGGGGGTGTCTTCTTTCTTTTTCTTTTGTCTCTTCATAAACTATTGCCGTTCAATTAATGCGAGCTTGCGAGCATTCAAGGATCCATTGTGGACAAACCGCGGCGCGGATTTGTCCGACATTGGTATTTCTTGCTTAACATAACAGGAGCAGTTTGCTCCCGTTATGACTCTCAGTCTGCCGCTTCGCTCCCTTTTCTTCATGTCATTTTCTCCTATGGCCTTTGCCGCTCCGGTTTGAGGTAAGGGAAGGGAAAGGAAATGGGGGCCGTGTACAGGGGTGTTTCGGCCTTTGTGCCTCCTTCCCTTCTAATGATACTACGATACTATGATACTTTCGGGTATCATGGCAATCCTCTGCTGGCAAAGTATCAAAGTATCGTAGTATCACTTATTCAATCTTCGCGTATTTCCCATGTCCAGTCTTCTTCAGGAACGGGCCGTCGGCTTCCTGTCGGAGGTATCGGAAAACGGTGTTCCTAGATATCCCGATCCGCTCTCCGACAGCAACGGCTTGGTCGGCAGTGAAAGTCGAGTTCAGGCAGTTCAGCAGGTCGAAAAACTTCCCGTGGTTGAACCCTCCCATCTGCACAAGATTGTAGGTCTCCTTCGCTGTAAGGAAGAAGTATTCCGCAAGGATGGTCGCCCTTAGGGCGGTGTCTTCGTCGATGGTTTTAGACCGGGGAATCTCTTCCGCCGCCTCACGCATCACGTGGATGATGAGACAGAAACGCAGGCAGTAATCCTGGATCTTCCGGAAGATGGCGATCACTGACTCCGGCTCGTCCTCCGCATTTCGCTCTTCAATGCCGTTCTGCCAGTCTACCAAATAATCCCAAGCATCATCACTGAAGGTGTAATCCGTTTCGATTTCCTTTTCATCGAAGTAGCCCGTCGGTCTGAGAATCGAATTGATAAACTTTCTCCATTCCTCATCAGATCCGGATGGAATGTCGGCTCTCCTCCACAAGAGAGGCTTCCCGTCCTCGTTGTTGTTGACGAAAAGCAAGCGGTAGAAAAACCCGTTGTCCATGTTGCTTCCGCCGAACAGTCGCGGGAGGATTCCCGGCTGCATGCCGCCGATAACGCCGACGAATGGGTCCGCTACGAAGGTGATATCATCTTCGCCCTTCCTGTTCACGGTGATGGGAACCCCGTTGTAGAGACTGAGCCACTGCTCGAGGTCTCCACCACCGTTGCGGTACTTGTTGAAGGAGGACACCCAACCCTTCAGTTCGTCTACGAACACAAAGATGCCGCGTCTGGTCTCTCCAAGGATCTTGGTGATGGCTTCCATCGTGATGTCCTGGACGCGGAATTGCTTTGCCTTCGGCTTCTTCCCTCTGGATTCGGCGGGTGTCTTGCGCCATTCTTCGAGGCTGCTCTGATACTTCTGGATACTTGACTTATCCAACCTCAAGAAGGGTGCAACCGCGAAGTTGATGGGGTGGGTTTTCCCCGAGCCAGGTGTGCCGATCAGGGCCATGAAGAGGATGGCCTTGACCTTAATTGTCCCGGCCATCAGGGTACGAAAATTCCCGACAGCTACAGAGGCGGCAAAAAACAATGCCGCGGCAATGTAGTTGAGAGGATAGTTCGCCTCCTCGCTGGCCTGCTTGACGATCCTTTGAATCTTCTCCGGGAAGATGACTATGGGGAAGACAGGATCCCTGTTCTCGGGTTTCATCTCTGCTGGCTTTGTTGGGCCAGTTCGCGGGCCTTCTCGACATCGAAGACGATCCGTCGTCCTATACGGGAGACGATGGCGTCTCGGAGGACACCTCCGCCGTCAGCTGATCCGTCCTCACGCGGCGTGCGCATGAGCACGTAGATAGTGGAATCGGAACAACCCAGCTCGAGGGCCAAGGCGTGGACGCCGAGGGCCTTCTTCCCTCCCTGTGCGGGCTGGGCTGCTGCGTTCGGGGAGTTCGTCAGGGCGTAGTGCGTGAGCTCGAGATACTCCTCACCGGTCATCATGTAGACGGGCTTCTCCAGGAGCCCTTCAATGGATTTGTTTTTACTCATAGCGGTTCGATAGTTTGAAATAGTGTTTAACAATTTTTCTGTTTAACTAACTAGTCGTTATTTAACGCAAAAAGTGACGGAAAACAGGTGTTTTCGAGTCACTTTCTATATTAAATTTACGAAATAATTTCCACATTCAAGCACATTTACAGGACTTTTTTTGCTTGCGGGAAATTGTTAGACGTATTTAGTACTATTTGGCAATAAAACGGTAATGAAACGGTATAGACCGCATACCTTTTGCTGGTTTTTAACCCTTTTTCAAGAATTTTCCGCGTCCAGAGAAGATGATATCAGCTCTCAGACGAGGGAGAATTCTTCCCAAAACCTGCCAGAGAGTAGTCCGGTATCAGGACGGAACGGTATGACGTAGCGAGCTAGTATTTATCGTATTTTTCGTTTGGGGTCGCAATACGATATTCTGTACATCTTTTGCCGGTTAAGATAAGAGACAAAAAACCTCGGATTTATTCCGAGGATAGATTTTTGATGAATACGTATTTTTTCTTAAGCGAGTCGCGGAACTCGCTGGGTGAACAGCCGAGAACACGCTTGACGTATCGAGTGAAGGCCGGCAACGACGAAAAGTTCATCTCTTTGGCAAGGTCCGTTAATGAGAGATTCTCGGCGGAAAGTTCTTTACGAAGAATAATCGCCGCGTACTCATCGATCCAGTCGCCAGCCGGACGATTAGTAGCGTCCTTACTGATTTCCGTGAGGTACTTGGGCGTCACTCCTATCTTGTTAGCATACCAAGCGACATCACGATGCTTGCTGCAGTTATACCGGGCTTCCAGCAAGAATCTTGCGAAATGTGGCGAAGGGAGTCCTTCATCCTGGTATTTCATAGCCAACTGGGAAAAGAATGTCCAAAGATCATAGAGTAAGACTCGTAGTAGAGTTCCGGCTATTTGTTCTCCGAGATATCCTTGAAACGTATAGGAGTGTCGGAGGATGTTTTTGAAATCGTCCTCAACGATGGTTCTCTCCCTGGCAAGGAGTGTCAACGAGCTGCGTAAGATGGGATTTATAGTCTGGTACTCATAGCCCCGAGCGTCCGATACTTGATTCGGTCTATAAAGATCCAGGAAATAATCCGAAACAAGGAGCACGTCTGCATCCGTCTGATCCGAGTAGTCAATCCTGTCGCAAGGCTTCGTGCTTAGCCAAACAACAAAGTCTCCACTATCCGCCGTATAACGGACGTTACCTTGATGAAAGGTCACACGATTCTTATTGCAAAGCATAAAGATATTGAAGACCCCCTTGTAATCATTCAGATCCTTTCCGTCTCTGGAAATATTGAAATAAATAATGTCCTCCATGGCATGTATTCGCGTTCAAACACAAATGTACGCAATTATTTCGTAACGGAAAAAATGTTAAAACGAGGTGTCCGCAGCCAAATGAAGGGAAAGGAATGAATCCTGATGACCGAATGGCCGAAAATGCTTAACTTTGTATTCGAGAAATCGGAATTTAAACAAACTAATGAATACGAAGAAGCTGATTGTCTTTCTGCTATGGGTATTTCTGCCGATGGTGATTGTGGGACTGATGATGCACTTTAGCGGAGCTTCTGCCGTCGGAATGTCGGAGGAGTCTTCCGCCATCGAC
>Ga0256405_10003355_pt1 | contig 33202 bp, 28 predicted proteins | sample RumenRJG_02DNA_FD_189096 | JGI IMG/M metagenome (GOLD analysis project Ga0256405, IMG submission 189096) | Bovine rumen microbial communities from Lethbridge, Alberta, Canada - RJG_02 | ecosystem: Host-associated > Mammals > Digestive system > Stomach > Rumen | place: Canada: Alberta...
TCGTCACCCTTTGGCTTGGCTTGCATTTGAGCCTCGAATCTTGCGCGTTGATCGAGCGGATCGTTGAGTTCGGAGAAAGCGTTGCCGCCTTCGCTTGCGCAAATGAAAAACTCGAACCTTTCGGTGAGACGGTTGTCGCTCGGCTTCTTCTTTGCGAGCGGACTGACTTCTACAGGATAATCGGTGATGAACACAGGTCCTACGAGTTGTTCTTCGACGAAAGCGTCAAAGACGGCGTAGAGTGCGCGTCCCCAAGTCGTATCCGGAGCAAGGTCGAGTCCCTTTGCATTCGCCTTTTTGATGAGTTCGTCAAGCGGCTCGCCCTCAAAGTCAAATCCGACGTACTTCTTGACCGCTTCCACCATCGTGAGCCTTGCCCACGGTCTTTGGAGGTGGAGTTCTTGACCTTGATATACGATGTCAAGCCCGCCGCAAACCTCTTCAGCCGCCGCCGTATAGAGTTCTTCCGTGACGTTCATCATCTCGTTGTAATCGACGTACGCTTGATAAAGTTCGATTGTCGTAAACTCGGGGTTGTGTTTTGGATCCATGCCCTCGTTTCTGAATTGACGGCCGATTTCGTACACCTTTTCAAAACCGCCGACGATACAGCGCTTCAAGTGCAGTTCGGTTGCTATACGCATATACATATCGATGTCAAGCGTGTTGTGATGAGTGATGAACGGGCGCGCGTTCGCACCGCCTGCGAGGGTGTTAAGCACAGGCGTTTCAACCTCGATAAATCCCTTTGCGTCGAGGACTTTGCGGATTGTGGAGATGATTTTACTGCGCTTTACAAAGGTCTCTTTGACGTCCGGGTTGACGATGAGATCAACGTAGCGTTGTCTGTATCTGAGTTCCGTATTGGTGAGACCGTGGTATTTTTCAGGAAGCGGAAGGAGGGATTTAGAGAGCAAAACGACCTTATGCGCATGCACGGAAGTCTCCCCCGTCTTCGTCTTGAACACGACGCCTACGATGCCGATGATGTCGCCGACGTCGAGTTTTTTGAAATCTTGGTACTCGTCGACGCCGAGGTCGTCGCGGCTGAAATAACCTTGCAACTTGCCGTCGGAGTCCATGATATGACCAAAACTCGCTTTGCCCATAATGCGCTTTGACACGAGTCTTCCCGCAACGGCGACTTCCTTGCCCTCGAAGGCTTCGTAATCGCTATGTATTGCGCCCGCAGTCGCGGTCCTTTCAAACTTGACGATTTCAAAAGGATTTTGTCCGCGAGATACGAGTTCATTAAGTTTTTCAATGCGAACCTTGCGCACTTCGAGTGCGTCGACTTCTTTTTCCTGGTTTTGTACTACGTTCAAATTTTCTTGTTCTGCCATTTCTTTTTCCAAAAATAAATGCAATGAAAAGGCAACCGCGGTTGCCTTTTCGCATAGTCCTTAAGATCGGTTATTTGATAGAGACGATTTTGTATCTGTCTTCGCCGTGAGGAGCGTTGACCGTGACTACCTCTTTGACTTTTCTGCCAAGGAGCGCTTTTGCAAGCGGAGATTCGTTGGAGAGGAGTCCCTTTGAAAAATCCGCTTCCGTCTCGCCGACGATACGGAAAGTCAAACGTGCTTCCTCACCCTCTTCGAGTTCGTCCTCTTCCAAAAACTCAACGACGACCGTGCTGCCGATAGAAACCTTATTCTTTGAGCCTTCTTCGATGATGACAGCGTGTTTGATCTTCTCTTCGATTTCGGCAACCTCTGCCGCCACTTGACTTTCTTCGAGTTTTGCGGCGTCGTATTCCGCATTTTCGGAAAGGTCTCCGAGGGATCTTGCGTGTTGCAAATGCTCTGCAACTTCTTTTTGCTTGACGGTGACGAGATAGTCGCGTCTTTGTTTGAGTTCTTCAAGGCCTTCTTTGGTAAGATAAACTTCTTTCATGTCCTATATATCCTTTTTGGCTTTCGCCGATTTTTATTCTTCTTCTTTGTTTTCGAGCGGCGTCTCTTCGACTTCGGCGGCACTGGACGCTACTTCCTCTTGCGGTGCCTCTTCCGCCTCTTTCGCTTCTTCGACAGGGGCGATTTCTTCTGACGTCTCTTCCGCTTCTGCAGGCGCTTCGACAGACGCTTCCGGGGCTTCATCAATCGGTTCGTCCGCTTGCGGTGCTTCCTCTGAGACCTCGTTTTCGCCCTTCATTTCTTCGAGTTTTTTGAGGACCGCGGCGTCGATTGCCTCTTTGTCCGCCTTATATTTTGGCACGAGCGCCGTGATCTTGAATTCGATTGAATTGAACTTGAAGTTGAATTCGTTGAGGAACAAGTCTTCAAGCAAAGTTCTAAGATATGTCTCGACTTCGATGACGTCTTTGTCGACGACTTTAAGATTGACTTTGAGTCTCACACCGTATTCGTCGCTGACGAGTCCGACTTTTTTGCACTTGACGCCTTCGACCTCTGCGCAAGCGTTTTTGACGTATTTTGAAATGACCGCCACGGACACCTTGACGGAACCGCCTTGTTCGCTCCTCAAAGTCACCTCTTTGATGACGTCGGAGTTGATGAAAACGAGCACCGTCGCGACGATTGCAAGCACGATATACAAAACGCCGAGCGTAAACAGCAAGCCTTTGACAAGGTTGTTGTCAAAATCTTCCGTCTTGATTCCGCCGAAAGCGGTGACGATAAGCACCATAATGAGAATTACGGCGACGACGACGCTTGCAAGCACGAAAACTTTTTCAAAACTTTTTCTCATAATAACCTCTTCTGCGCGCATAAGCACGCAAAATATTTTGTCTTTATAATATAAACTTAATTTTACGTTTAGTCAACAATCTTTTGCAAATTGTACGATACTAAGCCGAAAATATCTTCTAAGATATTTTGCGCTTTTCTCAAAAAAACTTGCGTCAGTCGATCGTGACGAAGTGCGGCTCGTGCTTGATATAATACACGAGTTCTTTAAAACCTATCTCTTTGAGCATAGCGGTCACGCTGTCGTACTCTTTGACGATGTCTCCCCTATGCGCGTCGCTGCCATAAGAGATCTTCCTCCCGCCGAGTTCAAAATATCTCTCGATTATGTCTCGTTTGGGGTTCATCTCGTGGTGAAAGTTTACTTCGAGCGCCTTGTCAAGTTCTATGATCCGTTTCAAAATATTGTCGATTTGGTCGGCAAAGTCAACGTAGCGGAGCGCGCTGTCGCGGTACGGCGCGCCGTGCGTAAGATAGCCGATATGTGCCACGACGTCATACTTATACGGCACGTCAAGACTGCGCCTCACCGTGTCGAGATAGAGTCCGTACGCTTGCTTCTTTGACTTAAACAGAAACGCGCTCTTAAAATACATATCCTTGCCGCCCGCGCAATGCACGGAGTTGATGACTGTGTCAAACGGATATTTCGATATGAGTTCCTGATATTTTTCAGCGACGACTTCACCGTCGGCGTATGCCGCTTCAATGCCAAAACCGAGGGTTAAAGTGTTGGTTTTGTCATTGTCAAGTGCCTCTTTTTGCACTTTCCAGTCTTGCCAATATGACTCGACGTCCGTGTCTCCCCAACGAAACGGCGCCTTGCATCCGCCGTATACGAGGTCGTAATCGCAGTGATCCGTCGTGCAAAGATAAGTGAGCCCTTGCTCGCGCGCAAGCTTCACCATATCGGCGATGGACACGTGCCCGTCGTGAGAATGATTCGTATGTGTATGACAATCAACTTTTTTCATTTTGCTTTCGTTTGGTCGCCTTGTCAATATTCCAAGACCGCTTTGATACGTCTGACGCCAGCGGAAGAACTTTGCTCTTTGACGATTTTAAACGTGCCGAGTTCACCCGTGCGTTTTGCGTGAGGTCCTCCGCAAATTTCTTTTGAAAAGCCAATCGTATAGACCTTGACGACGTCGCCGTACTTTGACGTGAAAACGCCGACCGCGCCTTGAGCCTTTGCTTCTTCGACCGTCATTTCTTCGAGTTTGACTTCCGTGTCTTTCTTTATCTCCTCGTTGACGAGTTTTTCAACCTCTGCGATCTCTTCCGCCGTCAAAGGACGTGGGAAGTTGAAGTCAAAGCGAAGTCTTTCCGCCGTGATGTTCGAGCCTCTTTGATTGATGCCGTCGTCGTGCAAAACTTTCTTAAGCGCGGCATTAAGAAGGTGCGTTGCGCTGTGAAGACGCGCGGTAAACTCACCGCCGTCCGCAAGACCGCCCTTGAACTTTTGTTCCGCACCGGCTTTTGAGAGCGCTTGGTGATCCGAAAACGCCTTGTCGTAGCCGTTTCTATCAAGCGTATAGCCCTTTTCTTTGGCGAGTTCTTCCGTCATTTCGATTGGGAAGCCGAAGGTGTCGTAAAGTCTGAACGCCGTCTTGCCCGGGAAAACTGTCATATTTTCAGGCAGGTGAGCGACGATTTTGTCAAACTCTTTGAGTCCTTGCTCTATGGTCTTTGCAAATTTGTCCTTTTCCGTCTCGAGTTCGCGGACGATTCTCTCCTCGTTTTCCTTGATATAAGGATACGCTTCCTTATACTTTTCGACGTAGAGTCTTGCGAGTTCGACGAGTGCGGAGTCGTCAACGCCTAAAGTTCTGCAATATCTCATTGCGCGGCGGATGAGACGACGAAGCACGTAGCCTTGATCGACGTTTGACGGAGATATTCCCTTCACGTCGCCGAGCAGGAAGGTCGCCGTTCTCGTGTGATCCGCAATTATACGCATCGCAACCGTCATTTGCTCTTCTTCGCCATACTTCTTTCCGCTGAGCTCTTCGAGTTTTTTGATTGCAAAACTGAAGAGGTCCGTCTCGTACACGGATTTATAGCCGTTCAAAATGCAAAGCAAGCGTTCGAGTCCGAGACCTTCGTCGACGTTCTTTTGTTTGAGAGGTTCAAACTTGCCTTCCGCGTTTTTGAAGTATTGCATGAAGACGTCGTTGCCGACTTCGAGATATTTTCCGCAGTCGCAAGCGGGCGAACACTCCGGCGAGCATTTCGGCTTGCCCGTGTCGATGAACATCTCGGTGGCGGGTCCGCAAGGTCCGGTGACTCCCGCAGGTCCCCACCAATTGTGCTTTTTGTTGAGGTAGAAAATGCGTTCCGCAGGGATGCCGACCTCTCTCCAATAGCTTGCGCTTTCCTCGTCTCTCGGGCAATCCTCGTCGCCGGCGAACACCGTGACCGCAAATTTGTCCTTGTCAAACCCGAGTTTGTTCAGCATAAAGTCGTACGACCACGCGATTGCGTCCTTTTTGAAGTAGTCGCCGAGCGACCATCTGCCGAGCATCTCGAAGAAGGTGCAGTGAGACGCGTCGCCTACTTCGTCGATGTCGCCCGTTCTTACGCAAATTTGCACGTCGGTCAAGCGATTGCCCGCAGGGTGCTTCTCGCCGAGAAGATACGGCACGAGCGGATGCATTCCCGCCGTCGTAAACAACACCGTCGGGTCGTTTTCCGGGATGAGCGACGCGGAGTCGATGATTGCGTGACCTTTTGAATGATAAAAGTCAAGATAGAGTTTTCTGAGTTCGTCTGAAGTAAATTGTTTCATATTGCCTCCAACTCCAACTTCGTTGGTTTCCAACTTCGTCGGACTTGTATATTCCGTTGATTTTTAAAATTTCGTTTGTTTAGCGTTCTATCAGTTTGCCTTTTGAATTTGAATTATATTCTTTGCGGTTGGCGACAGTTCGCGCGGTTTTCTCTCGTTTGAGCCTTGCTTTCACTCGCCCTTTTCGATGAGCCTAAAGAGACTGTTTGAAAAATCCTTTTCCTCTATAGCGCGGGTGAGCGTAAACACCGACTTCCCGTCCGTCGTCACCGCGCTCATGTTTTGAGCGTTGGCTTTCGACGTGTTCATGTTGACGTAAAAGTAATTGACTTTTAGTTCGTTCGGCACTTTGACTCTTCCGAGATTGCTGAAAATTATCGTCTGCCTCGACCTTGCAAAAGCTCTTCCGAGTTTAACGAAAAACTGCTTTAAAAAGAGCGGAGTGATTTTGAGAATAACGCTCTTTTGCGCCTTGACCGAGGTTGAGATAAATCTTGCCATCTTCTCTTTTGAAGACTCTTCGGCGATTTGTTTTTGCGCCTCTAAGGCATACCCTTCTATCGTCTCAAACGAGTGCGGTTTTAGGATGACGCGGATGAAAGTGACGAAGTTTCTGAGCGACGTAGACTCAAATAGATTGCGAAGATTTACGGGAATCATTATGACGTAATCGTGCTTTTCGTTTGAGTCGAGTCCGTCAAGCGCAGTCGCAATAAGCGCGGTTATATATGCCGTAAACGACACGCCTATCGCCTTTGCTCTCTTCAAAATCTCTGCGGACTCGACTTGAAGCCTGTCCGTCTCCGTACCGCCTTTTAAAAATTTGCCTTTCATCCTAAACGGCTTTCCGCCCAAGAGTTTTTTGAGATCGACGTCGCCGAGTTTGATAGGCACGTAATGCGACACGAAACTGTCTTCGAGTTCGTTCGGCTCAAAAGGCTCGCCGTGGTCGAGTATGCCGTCGGCATTTTCAATCTTCACTCCTTGCAAAAGCCTGTACGCAAAGATTATCGTCTTCAAAAACTCGAGCGCGCCGTTGCCGTCGCAAAGCCCGTGAAAGATCGTCATTTCAATCTTGTTTCCGCCTGAAGTAAGTTTGAAAAGATAGCCGTTCGTCTCCTTCTTGTCAATCGGGCAAGGCGTGGACTTGTCGAGCGGAAAGACCTTGATCGGCGCGTTGTTTTCAATGAGATAGTGCCAAGCGTAGCCTCTCTTTTGTTTGACTTTAAAAGCGGGAAAACGCACGGCGCACTCGCCTACGGCTTGCTCTAAAAGTTTCGCGTCAACTTCGTCTTCAAGAGTCGCGCCGACCGTAAAGTTGCTTTGGCTCTTCTTTGTGGAAAGAATAGGATAAAACTTTGCCGAATGGTCGTATTGAAATTTAAAAACGCCGTGCCTTTTAAAGAAGTTTTCTTTGGGCTCGGTTTTTCTCGGCTCTTTTGCGACGGGCTTTTTCGTCTCGCCGTTTTTCGTAATATTCTCGTTTTGAACGTCTTCCGCCATATACTTTCCGCTCTCTTTTAGAGAGATTTTCAAAAATTGCTCATATATTTTAATATTTTTACATATTATTGTCAATGAAAAACGCCTATTACTCGCGGGCAAAATGGCGTAAGTTCGCGACAAAAAGGAGAAAATATGTCGGAAAAAGCAGAAAAAACGAATCAAACCCAAAAATCCACCGCTCACAAAATCGAACTCGACCGCTTGCACGGCGTGAGCATGACGGGGGTTTTGGCGGTGCCGACCTTTACGGACAAGACGATGTCGATCAAATTGCAAGACGAAACTTTGACGCTCATAGGTCAAGACCTCGAGATAAAAACGCTCGATACGGAGAGCGGCAGACTCGTCGTGTCCGGCAAAATCAATTCTTTGAAATACTCGACGAGCGTCGCGCCCACGTCTTTCTTCAAGCGGATTTTAAAGTAGTCGCGCAAACCTCATGCCAGCTCCGCTTATTTTCAACGTATTGTCAGCAACCTTTCAGGGCGTCGGGGCAAATTGGAAAATCCAAGCCGTCAAATTTGCGCTCGCATTTGCGGTAGGCGTGGCGCTTGGGCTTCCCGCGCTTCTGTATTTTCGGCATTCTAACAAGGCGGAACGCTTCGTCACGGATCTCTTTGCCACTATGTGTATAGGCGGAGGTTATGCGCTCGTGCTTGAAGTCTTGTTCGGCGGAAGTTTTGAAGTTTACGGCATAGTCGCCTATCTTTTCGGAGTTAGCGTTCTGCCCTGCGCCTTCAAACTTTTCAAAAGTTTGCGTTCAAAGAAAACCGAAAACGCCAAAACCGCCCGTGACAAAGACTAAAAACCAACGCCAAAAAATCTGCGGTTTGAAACACGGCAAAAAGTCGGTGGTTTAAAAATAAGCGATTGAAAAAATAGGCGTCTAAAAGTCAACGGTTAAAGATTAAGCGTTTAAAAGAGCAGACGATTAAAAAAAGGAAGTTTATAAAAGGAAATTTTAAAAGGGACGATTATAAACGGGACGAAGTCCCCCTGTCGAATTTTGTCTTTTTTTGTCGATAGTGCGCCACATAAGAACGCTTGTGCTAATATGTTGACGGAGGCAAAAAAATGAGCAACGTAAAACATCCTAAATGTACGATAAGAACCAAGGCAAACGAGGCAAAAGCAAGGCTTTTAAAAAACGATTATAAAGAGCAAAACGCCATCCCGAAGAACATAACAGCGGAGCAAAAAATCATTTATTTCAAAATGAAAAAACTAAAAAGCGAGGGCATAGCCCTCACCAATCCCGTCTCTCAACTCGGAGACCCGAAAACCCTCGCTACTTTGAATCACGCGGAAAAGCAACGCTACATAATCAACCTTTGCGCCGATTACGTCAAAGTCAAACAAATTTTGGACGCCGAGGCTCAATCATCTTGACTCGTCGTTTTGTCAAAATTTTTAGGAGCCTCGACGATGAACGTTTCGTCTTCAAAGACTTCTTCGCCATCTTTAATTTCTCTTGCATACGGCTCAGCCATGCGAGAGATTTTTTTGAATTTTCTCGGCAGGATTGCGCAAGCGTCAGGCGCAATGCTCCTCACGAGCAACACGAGAGGCGCAAAAAGCACGGCAACGATTATGCCATTTGAAATCATGTGCACGACGTCAAAATACACCCCTCTCAAGTAGTACGCGATCCAATAATCTCTTAATCCCGCCGGAGTCAAATTGCCCACGCAAAAGAGAGTGTCTACAGACGCCGAAAGCACCCCTAGAAGTTCCGAACTGACGACTGCGACAACGACGGCAAAAACCACCGTCGGCAAGACGTTCCTACGCCTAAGCACCAAAGACGAAACTATTGCAAGCGTAGGCCAATGGATATAATACATAACGACCCAGGTGTGCGGCGGCCATATCGCCATCTCCATCGTGCAGAATATAAGCGTCGCCGTGAGAGCGTACGGAAGTCCGAGAGTCGCGCCGTAAACGATGATAAGCACCGTCACGACCTCGACGTTTGGAATGGCGGCAAAAGCCATTTTGCCAACGGTCAAAAGGGCTGCGCATATAGCAACCCGCGCGACGAAAATCGTCGCGATTTTGCCTTTGTTTTTTATGCCTTTGCCATCCATACCATTACACCATTTTGCACAAAACCGATGTTTATAATGCTATTTTGCTATGTTAAATAGCCGTTAACTACATTTGTCTAAACAAATATTTTGCTCCGTTTTGCAATGGGCATGTTGTTACACCTTCTGCCGAAGAATGATAAATGACACCTTCCAACTCAAAGTCATACCCAGGGAAAAATAACGCAACATCATCGATATTGTGATATATACAAATCCACTTTGACCAATCGGATGTGGTCTCAAGTTCGTTGATGGTTACAAGTGATGTTCCGTCAGAACCGATGGAGTAGGTCAATTTGTTTTCAGCTTGCAATTCTTTCAAGGCATCAGAAAGATATAGTGATGTGGTTGTTAGTTCATAGGAATCGAACTCCTCACCATTTTGCACAAGAATTACAACCTTTTTTTCGTTTGGATCTGTCTTCTTGTCACAGCCGACGAATACCATGCTCATAGCGAGCACAAGGATTGCTACTATCGCCAAGATTTTGACGACGTTCTTTGTTGTTCTAGTCATAAAAATACCTCCGTTTGTTGCGGAGGAAAGAACAGCAAAACAAGCACACAACCGTGCGCTGAAATTTTGCGGACACTTCCCTCCGAGTTATCCTTTTTGTGTGTCGTACGCTTGCGCTCGTGCACTATAAATCGTGCGACGTCAAAACCGCGAGCGATACGTGCGTTTCCTTTGGAAAGGCGTGCAAATATACGCGATCAATTCTGCCACCTCGGCGCCTTGGCGCCTTCATCAAGCAAAAGATTTTGCGAAACACCGATTTGGGTCTTTTCGTCCCTATTTCTCGTTTAGCAAAAAATCTTTTGCGCGAAGCGGCAACAAAATTGCGGTTGAATGCAAAGCGTTTCCTTTGGAAAGGCGTGAAACGTACGCGATTTTGTTGCGAGGCCGGTCTCCTGGCTTGAGACGAGCAAAACCCTGCTCGTTGGCGTCTTCCCTTGCGGTGACGAAAGTCCACTTGGCTCTCACAGTAGCGGGGGCTGTGACGGATTTTCACCGTCTTCCCGATTATCCCAACTTTCGTTGGGCACCTTGCGACAATAATATATCACAACTTGCGCCTTTTTGCAAGACAAAAAACAATCTGTTGTGGCTCACGCGTGAAAAATATACAATATTTTTTATTATAAAAATTATGGCGCGAGTTATTGACTTTGCAAAACTTTAATAATATAATATTAAAGAATAAAAGTATAAAGGAGATTGCTATGTACACCAGATGTCCAAGTTGCAGAGCGCAAATCAGTTTTGAACTCCCGCAATCTGCAGATAGTTTCCCAGAGGGATACAAGCATAAAATCAAATGTCCTAGTTGTGGCGTGACGATCGGCGTCAAGATCCCGAGAGTCGAATCCGCGGCAACCGTACAACCAACATACACTCCGGCAAACCCCGCCGCGAGCGAATTTGAACCAACATACCAAGCGGCACCACCGGTTCCGGAGACAAAGGCGGAGCAAAGAGCCGAAAAGAAAGCCAACAAGAAGTCAGGTCTTGTGAGAAACATCTTCGTGATGATCTTCGCTCTCCTCTTCGTTGCACTCTCCACGATTGGCTACCTTGCACAAGAAGGCGGCGCACTTGCAGGCAAACTTCCCGAATGGATGGGTGGCATTCAAAGTTTTGACGGCATCAGCTTTATCGCAAACCTCATCAACGATTTCGACGCGGTCAAAGGTCTTGACATCAAACTTCTCGTTGCGGCGATCTTCCCAACCGCGCTCTTCATCCTTGCAGGCGTCAACTTCATCGTTGCTCTTATCTCCTGCATCGGCAAGAAATACGGCAGAGCATGGAATCTTGTCTCAAGCGTGTTGATCGCGGCTCTTGCAATCCTCATCCTTCTTGGTCCGATCATCATGGGTGGCGCAAAGTTCGTCGACTACTTCAAGAACATTCTTGATGGCAAACAATACTTCTTGCTCGTCGGCGCAGGACTTGGCATCTTGCAACTCATCTTTGCACTTTGCTTCTGCGCGTCGCTTGAAAGAAAAGCAAAATAACTTGATTTTAAAAGCGAAAGCGACCTGACTTCAGGTCGCTTTTTTATTTGCGTTTTATTTTCGTTCGTGCGCTTTGATTGAATAATTGGCAATTTTTGTTTTGCAATTTTGCCAAAATCGTCATATCGTCCTTTGCCCCGTTTCGTCGTCGCTGACGACGTAAAGGATGTTTGCCTCTCTCCCCGTCATAGCGTCGATATAGACGAAGTAGGTGCCGTCATTCTCGCACTCGAACTCATACGTCAACACTTCTCTATTGCCACGGAGCGGAATGAGGGCAAGTCTTCCATCACTCACGGACTCTATCGAGAGCGCGTCTTTTGCTTGTTGCAAAGATATTGCGGGCGCAGGCAAAGTTCTGGCTTTGTGGTTGAAAGCATAGTGCGTACAATCAACGCCCATGACCTTTGAGTCCCTTTCTCTCACCTTGACTTTTACGAGGTCGGGATAGAGCACCACACCGTTCTCCACGGGCGCGAGGTTGATGACGCATTCGCCGTGCGCGGATGACGACCACACGACTTGCATATCGTCAAGTCCGAGCCTTTTTGCAAAGGCAAGGGCGTTTTGCTGGCAAGTCTCACCCGCCTCAACGTGCGCCGCGCTGGCTATATCGTCCGTCCCCGCCGTGTTGAGAGTGATGAGCGTTCCGCCGTATCTGCACACTTCCGCAAAGGCGGGAATGCCGTCAAGAGTAAGAGTAAAATTGTAGGACTTTATCTCCCCGTTCGTCTCGCCGACGTATTCGACGTTTTTTAAATTTCTCCCCTCAAAACAATCTACGAGTTTTTGTTTCGCTTGATCTACGGTTATCTCGTCGCCTTGAAGCGAGACGGGGGTTCTGTCCTCGAGCGCGTCGCTGAAAGGTCCGTCGTAAATCATTTCGGGATAGTCTATACTCGGAGACGTAAAGTCTTGAAACGCGGAGGCAAACTCACCGATAACGGCGTTGTCGCCCACAAAACTTCCGCCGGATTGCAAGGAATCGTTCACCTTGTTTATCGCGGATTTATACACGTCGGCAAGGTCGCCCATCTTTTTGAGTTTTGCCCTGTCGTCCGCGCTAAGAGTTTTGCCTTCTGCGATCTTGAGCGCGAGGGAGTGCGAGTAGTCGCCGAGTTGATTGACGAACTTCTGCGCGGAACGCACTCCCTCATCCTCCGCCTCAAACACGCAAAGATTGTTTTCGGCAAGTTCCGCCGCGCTCCACACCTCGTAAAGAAGCGATTGTTGCATACCCGGCGAATTTGACACGCTGAGTTTTCTGAGATTGTTGCCGAGGTCGCTCGCGCCGCTGCGCAAGTCGTAGTACGCCCGCGAATACACCGCTTCCATTTGGTGCTGATAGGATTCGTGCGTATAGACTTGCTCCGTGCTGTAATATAGCGCGACGGACAACCCGACTATTGCGCTTGCAAACAGCGCCATAGTGCCGCCCGCGATCCACTTGCCGACGGACGCGCCTTTGCCTTTCTTTTGTTTTTTTGTTTCTTGAGTCGTATTCATATTTCACCTATATTTATAAATTTTGTTGGGTTGAACTGCTTGTTCACTTATGCCTTTCTTTCGGGTTAAACCGCGCGTTGTATTGGCGGATGCCGCCGCAGGTCGCATCTCGCACAATTTGTAAAACTGCGTGAGGGAGATTAAACTTGTCAACCAATTCTTTCGGGTTAAACCGCTCAGGATTGATGGATGACAAGGAAGCGGTGCGGTGGACGGAGGGCGCGTACATAGGCGTACATGGTCTGGCGAACGATGGGCGATAACACAGCAGGTCTCCCTCTTGTACGGTTTATAAAACTGCGTGAGTGGGATTAAACTTGTCAACCATTTCTTTCGGGTTAAACCGCTCAGGATTGATGGATGGACAAGGAAGCGGTGCGGTGGACGGAGGGCGCGTACATAGGCGTACGTAACCGACGGGCAGCGTGGCGCTGACAAAGTCAGGCGCAATCCTGTGCGGTTTAACAGAAACTATGATTGCCGATACTCAACTTGACGGTCCGAGACAGCATCCACTTGCTTGTGGCGGTGCGAGGATTGTAATAGAAGAGACAGCCGTAGGTCGGGTCCCAACCGTTGAGAGCGTCGCGAGCGGCGTTGTATGCGCTTGTGTTCGGGGTCATATTGATCTGACCGTCGCTCACGCAGTCAAACGCACCCGCCTGGTACACTACGCCTGCAATCGTGTTTGGAAAACTCGAACTGCGCACGCGGTTCAAGACGACCGCGGCAACCGCCACTTGCCCCGTGTACGGCTCTCCTCTTGCCTCGCCGTACACGACTCTTGCAAGCAGCGTAAGGTCCGTATTGTTCGCACTCGATGACGAGGTAGACGTCGAGGACGTGAGACTGATGCCCATTGCCTGCGCCGTGCGAGTGCCGACTATACCGTCCGCAACAAGCCCGTTTCGCTTTTGGAACAATACGACCGCCGCTTTCGTCTTTGTGCCGAAGATTCCGTCCGCCTTGCCCTTTAGGTATCCCCAATTGATGAGTTTCGTTTGCATAGTCTTGACGAGCGTACCCGTTGAACCTTGCTTCAGTACTGCCGCGTCCGCAACGTCGTCGCTCGGCAAAAACGCAAGCGTAAGAGCCAACACGAACGCAAACACGACAAACAACGTGACGATTTTGAAAGTCGTCTTGTCAAATTGCAGTCGTTTTTCAAATTTTCCTTTCATATCGCATAGTGTGTCACCCAAAAACTTTTTTATACAACGGCGTTTAAAAGGCAACGCCATTGGCAATAATAGGCGTATGAAAAGGCAATCGACTTATATCATCGCACTCATATTTTTGTTTCTCTCGTCAATTCTGCTTCTCACGTCTTGCGGAAGTTCTTCAAGTCTTGAAAGGTTGCAAGAAAACTGCATAAGAATACATATACGCGCCAACTCGAACAGCCAAGAAGACCAAGCGGTAAAACTCAAAGTCCGCGACGCAATCACCGCGTATCTGAGCGGTGTGCTTGGCGGGTGCAAAACGAAACGAGACGCCAAATCCGTGCTTGAAAGCAACAAGCAAAAACTCGTTGAAATCGCCAATTCGACACTTAAACAGTACAATTTTACATATAAAAGCCGCGTTCGGCTATCAAACGAGTATTTCCCCGACAGAATGTACGACGAATACGACTTCCCTGCAGGCAACTACGACGCGCTCGTTTTAGAACTCGGAAGCGGCAAAGGAGACAACTGGTGGTGCGTGGCTTTTCCGCCTCTATGTTTCGTGCCCGGCACAACAAGCGGCGAGAAAATCGTCTATAAATCTTGGATCAAAGAGTTGTTTGACAAGATGTTTGGCAAAGCATAAATCAAAAAAACGCAAAAATAAAGGAGAATATATATGAAAATAATGAGAGAAATAGTGCGCAACACCGCAATGGGTGCGCAATCAATCGACAACATACTTGCCTACGTTGAAAGCGAAAAACTCAAAAACATATTGCTTTCGCAAAAAGAAGTTATGGAAGACTTTTACCAAAAGGCTGCCGCCGAACTCGGCGAAGACGAACTCGAAGACGCCAAAACCAACCCCGTACAGCGCGCTATGCTTAAAGCGGGAGTCAAGATGAACGCAAGTTTCAACAACTCAAACTCGCACATCGCAAGCATGATGATCGACGGCTATAATATGGGCATCGAGTCAGTGCAAAAGTGCATCAACGATTTGACGAAGGACGGTCTCGACATCCCTTCGCTTGCCACGGACCTTATGAAAGTCTACGACAAGGATATAAAAGCGCTTCGCGCATACTTGTAAGACAATAAGGCGCGCTTGATTATAACGCCCAAGAACGATTTAAACGTTTATATAATATATATTATTATATCAATATAATACAATATAAAAAAATAATACAATATAAAAAAGGAACGCGAACTGCGTTCCTTTTTGTCGTTTAATCACGGCTTATTTGAAGAGGTCGTCAACTCCGCCCTGTGATGCGTCCGGCTTGGCGTCGGTTGCCTGAGCGTTTTCCGCAGGGGCTTCTTGCGCAGGGACTTCTTGCGTTTCGTCTGTTGCATTTGGCGATTCTTCAGCCGCGCCCTTCTTTGCCGCATTTTGACGATTGATGCGGTCGATTGCAACGTATCCTCTTTGACGAACTTTCTTTGCCGCGTCTCTAAGCGCGCCGGCGGCGACTATAAGGAGCACGCCGATTGCGCCGAAGAGTGCAAACCAGTTGCGGACGGAAACGACGTTGTAAACTGCCATAAGAAGATTGTCTTGAGACACCCACGTCGCTTGCATATAGCCGAGCATACCGTATTTGACGTTGTTGGACACGATGTTGATTTCAAGTGCGCCTTGATCGTTGAGGCAGAGACCGATGCCGAGGTTTGCGCCATGAGCAGCCGCTTGGATGACTTTTGAGAGGTCGTCCGTGAGGAGACCGCCGACTGCGTCAACGATGTCCGGCATTGCACCGAGGACTGTTGCGACGATTGCGCCGATGTCGGAGGAAGCAAGGTCGATTGACGTGAGCGCCATGCCTTCGCCGAGCATATCGAGAACAACCCACTTCATCGGGCGATGGACTTTGCCGTCCGGGTAAACTCTCCAGCCTTTTTCGTTGTAGAGGAAGTAGCCCTTGTCATCCTTTTCCGTGAAGACGACGTGGTCTTCGTCTTTCAAGAATTCTCTCCTGTCGTCCTCGTCGTCATAGTCGTAGCCTTCTGCGAGTGCGATGCCTGCGACAGCCGCTCTCAATGATTCAGGATCGTAGAGTTCGTAGAGGAAGTTGTTTTCTTCTTGATAGATGATTTGATCGCTATCGTCCCAACTTGGTTGAGTGTATTGATAGATATCGTCGAGGATGAGGTGTACGACGACAGGAATCGTCATACGGCCTTCGACTTGAGCGAGGAGCAAATGCTCGTCGTCAAACGGGAGATATCCGTCATGGTTGAAGTTGTTGTAGTTGCGATTGAAGATAGCGTTGAGTTCGGGATCGGGGTCTTTTGCGTTGTTTGTGAAGCCTCTCTTCAAAATCTCAAGGTATCTTGACTTCGCATAGTTGTAGTCGGTGATCGCAAGAGCGAGCGCTTGACGGGCTCTTACGTCGATTCTATCCGAATCCGTAAAGTCGCCGCGGAAAGCGTAGTCGTAGTCGTTCAAGATATAATCCTTGTAAACGACGTCGTACATTTCGCGCTTTTCAGTGTTCAAATTGTTGATTCTGTCGTTAAGTCTATTGATGCTGAGCGCGGAATATTCTTCGACTTTCTCTTCGATATATTCCACCTTATAGTAGGTGATTGTGCCGTACTCGTCCTCTTCGTGAGCGGCGAGGTCGTGGTAGCTGAATTCACCGCCGAGGTTGCCGTTCAAGATGTTGTAGATGACGTATTGACGTTCGAGTTTTGCATTTTGCTCGACCATCTTTTCGCCGTTGAACAAGACGTCTTCGCCGTGGATCGTCTGTTGAGTCGCATACGAAATCGCGTCCGGGAAGGCATAGGTGATGAGGAGCGAGAACACAGTCGTGAGTACGACGTACGCCGTTGCGAGTTTTGCGGTCTGCGACATAACGCTCTTCTTTGAACGAGGTCTTGCGATGAGCAACACGCAAGCGTAGAAGATGAGCGCAAACACGCCGACGATAATCGTGCCTATGAACGGCCAAATTCCATAATATGGCATGAGTTCGCGCGTTTTGAGCGCAAGCACGAGGGTGACGCCTGCGATTGGCATAAACGTGAGTGCATAAAGTATCGCTGCAAAGACCGTAAAGCCCGTGGACGCCTTAAACGCTCTCTTTTCTTCCCTCTTCTTGTCAACTTCAAAAGCCGGGATTTGATTGCCGTTTTCGTCATTCATGATATATTCTTCTGCCTTTGGGTTAAACTTATCCATCAGTCACGCACCTCCTTATCCGTATTTTCCGATGCAGGTACGTCGGCACCCTCCTCGAGCGCAGGTTCTCCCTTGCTCTTCTTGGATTTTTTGTCTTTTTTGGCTTTTTTGCCGACTTCTTTCGGCTCTTCAGGGGCTTCGACAGGCTCAGGCTCTTTGCCTAGCGGAGCAGGTTCTTCAGCCTTTGGCTCTTCTTCCGCAAGATTTTCGGAAGATTCTTCAGACTCTTCCTCGCCTTTCTTGTTTTTGTGCTTCTTTGCGCCCGCGATGATTTGACCCGTCGCATACTTCCACTCCATTTCCGCGGCGTAGAAGCTCAAGAAGATTGCAAGCACTACGAGACCCGAGAACAAACCGAGCATTTCGCGAAGCGCGAAGATCGGGAAGCACTCCGGTTGATAGCTGAGATCCATCTTGACTTGTTGCACGCTCACGAGATCGGTGAGACCATACTTTGAATCGTACGACTCTGCGCCCGACATCGCCATATTGCCGCCGAGCGACTTGCCGATGAGGGTTGAGCCGATGAGCGAGCCGTATTTCGTGCCCGTGAAGTATGCTCTGTCCATATCCGCGAATTGCGCTTGGATGAATTGCATATCCTTTGATTCGTCTTCGTCGACGTAGAAGTTCCAAACAGGTTGGATTGCGGAGGATTGATAATAGTAGAGCCCGTCGAGGAGAGAGAGCAAAATATCGTCAATGTCAAGCGCAAACTTATAATCTGCGTCGAGAAGTTTGATGCGGAGTTTAGAACTCAAAACGTCGAACGTAAGAGTGATACCGCCGTCGGACGTGTCAAGGAAGCTAAACATTCCGCCGACAAGGCCGAGGACCGTGTTGATCGTGCCCTTTGCGCTGTCGAGATTGATGAACTTGTTGAGGACTTTGTTGAGGAAGGCGCTCAAGTGGTCGAGGTCGAACGCGAAGTCGGGGTTTTCCTCTTGATATTGCTTGAGTTCGTTTGAGAAGTCAAGGTCGAGGATGACGTCGCCGTTTTCGTCGTTCTCTTTGACGACGAGGATGAAGTGTCCGTCTTCATCGTCAAGCGCAGGATAAGACAACTTGATGTATGCGTCCGTCATAGTCTCGTCGTCCGCGATCTTCTTGATGATGTCGATAACCTTGTCGCAAGTTTCGTCCGTGATATTTGACGAAACGCCCTTCAAGAAGGCTCTGAGTCCCGTGCCGTTTCTGAGCGGAGTGAGGATCGGACCGATGAGGTCGCCGATCATTGAACCGTCCGCGAGCAAGAAGTCGAAGAGGTGGTTTCTGCCGAGCATTCCGCCGACTTCCGCGAGGAGTTCATCGAGGCGATAATGCGTAAAGGAGAACTTCGGCGTGTAATACGCTTCTTGAGTGTAGAGGGCTCTGAGCCACGGATCACACTCGTCGGAAGTGTAATAGTCGATTCTTCTTTGCGCGCCAGCGGCAATAGTTTGGGCGCGGAGCACGTCGTACTTTTCATATTCTTTCTCTTTGATGAGTTTGTTGATTGCGACAGGTGCGCCGTAGTAGTCTTCGAGGATTTCGAGGACGTTTTCAACGCTGAACACCCAGCCGTCGGCAAAGAGACCGTTCGAGTTGTAGATGCCTTTGCCGTAAATGCCGTCCGTGACAATGCCCTTCATCTTTTTGAAGTCGAAATCTTTCGGGAACATATCTTTGGTGTACCAAGTGTAGTTCTCGTTGCCGGCAAGATCCGTACGCATAACGCAGACGTAGTGGCTGTACACTTCGCCGTTTATTTTGAGTTTTCCGTCGGGAGTCGGAGCGAGACGAATGAGTTGCTTCGACTCTTTGCTGTTTCTATAATCGGGAGCGTCCGGATCCCAGTCACCGTCGCCCGTGAGTTCGTTGTTGGTGACGGTATAACCCGTTGAACTGCTGAGAAGACCTTTCGTGCCTGCCGCGGCTTTGCCCTCTTCTTTGAGCGCGAGTTTGCCGTCCGCGAAACTGATGTCGACGCCGATGACGCCATCGTCCGAAATGACGGTCGCGTAAGTGACGGGATCGTTGCCGACGTTTCCTGCCGTGCCGATCTTGTCGACGCCGTCCCACTCGACGTTGTATACTCGCTCGATTGTGTCGATCTTGTCAATAAGAAGTTTCGTCATATTCTTCTTTTGACCGGAAGTTGAAATCGTGCGGTAATAACTCAAAAGCGTGCGGTAGTCCTTGACCTCTACGCCGTCAGGCGCGGTTTCTGAAAGTCCGGGCGTATGCTGACCTGTCGTTGGGTTGGTGACGCCGTCAAACTTCGCGGCATAAACCGTGTCGATGACGAGAAGTGCGCCAAGCAACAAAACAAGCGTGACGGCAACCGTCGCAAACATACGGGCTCTGCGGTTTTTGATCATCTTCGTAAAGATGATTTGAAAGACCGTGATAACCGCCCATATCGCAAACGAGAACCATACGCCTGTAAGAGCCGAGCCTGACATCATGCCCTCGTAGCTTTGGAACATTCCGAGAGCAGCGGTGTTCGTCGCGTGTCCATTGAATGGATCGTGACCGATGAACTTGATTGCCGTAAGGAATACGGCAAACGTGAACAACGGCAGGCCGAGACAATAGAACAAGACTTTGAGTACTCTCCAGAGTCTGACCTTTTGATATTGTTTTGGACTCATAATATTCTCCTCATTTTGTCCGGTGTTCCGCTTTGGCAGAACACTTTTCATAATATTCTAACTTATAATATCATATTAAAAAGTATTTTTCAATATCTAATCCAAAAGTTTTTTTGCCAACTACATCTTGAGTGTGTCAAAATCGCCGTTTCGCCCATATAGATATTTTGAAACAATTTTTGCAAAATACGAGAAATACGACAATTTTTGATATATGTCTTAAATGTGCGTATTGATTTTGTCAAAATATAGGTATATGATTTGTATAGAAATACGAAGTATTCTGCAAATAGGGGGCAAACAATGTCTTATATTCAAGAAGTAATCGAGCAAACCGAACGCAAAAACCCGGGACAACCTCAGTTTATGCAAACGGTCAAGGAAGTTTTGACTTCCTTGGCGCCTGCAGTCGAGCAAAACGAGCAAAAACTCAGGAAGAACGTCATCCTCGAACGTATGGTTGAGCCTGACAGACAAATTATCTTCCGCGTACCCTGGATGGACGACAAGGGCGTGTATCACGTCAACCGCGGCTACCGCATTCAATTCAACAACGCGATCGGCCCGTACAAAGGAGGTCTGCGCTTCCAAAAAGACGTCAACCTCGACACAATGAAGTTCCTCGCCTTCGAGCAAACTTTCAAAAACTCTCTCACCTCTCTTCCTATGGGCGGCGGCAAAGGCGGAAGCGACTTCGATCCAACGGGCAAGAGCGATGACGAAATCATGCGTTTCTGCCAAAGTTTTATGACCGAACTCTATCGTCATATCGGCAAAGATATGGACGTTCCCGCGGGCGATATGGGCGTCGGCGGTCGTGAAATCGGCTACCTCTTCGGTTGGTACAAAAAGATCGTCGGCGGCTACGAAAACGGCGTTTTGACGGGCAAAGGTCTCTCTTACGGCGGATCTCTCATCCGTCCAGAAGCAACCGGTTTCGGCGCGACTTACTTCCTTGAAGAAGTTTTGAAACATCAAGGCGAAAAACTCGCGGGCAAGACTTTTGCGATCTCGGGCTTCGGCAACGTCGCTTGGGGCGCGTCAAAGAAGATCAGCGAACTCGGCGGCAAGGTCGTCACTCTCTCCGGACCCGACGGCTATATCTACGACCCGGACGGCGTAAGCGGAGAAAAGGTTGACTATATGCTCGAAATGCGCGCCTCAAACCGCAATCGCGTTCAAGACTACGCGGACAAGTTCGGCGTTCAGTTCGTCGCGGGCAAGAAGCCTTGGGGCAACGTAAAAGCCGACGTCTATATGCCGTGCGCAAGACAAAACGAAATCCTGCTTGAAGACGCAGAGGCTATGGTAAAACTCGGAGTCCCCGTCCTCAACGAAGTCTCCAATATGCCGACGACCAACGAAGCGATCGCATATCTCCAAAGCCACGGTGTACTCGTCGCTCCGTCAAAAGCGGTCAACGCGGGCGGCGTCGCAACGTCGGGACTTGAAATGTCTCAAAACAGCGAACGCCTTGCTTGGTCGGCAACCGAAGTCAACAGCAAACTCAAAGGGATTATGGCGGGCATTCACAACCAAATCTGCGGTGCGCTCGACGCCTATGGACTTGACTACAACCTCGTCGCAGGCGCAAACCTCGCAGGCTTCAAGAAAGTTGCGGACGCAATGCTTGCCCAAGGTCTTTATTAAAAACTGCGCTATTTGGCGATTGGCTGTGTCAGCTTTGCGGGTGCTCGCCCGTCACGTACGTCAGTACGCTCGGGGTTCGCGTACGCACCTTCCGTGCCACTCATCCAAATAATCACAGTTTTTGATGACTGAAATAAAACACACCATAATGGTGTGTTTTTTATTAAAATCACACAGTTTTTGATTTTTATTTTGGGCTTTTTCGCGCTCTTCATCAAAATATCTTGCGCCTTAGCACAATCCCTAATTATTTTTTTTATCACTCATCCAAATAATCACAGTTTTTGAAAATCAATCAAAAAGCACTCGTTTCGAGTGCTTTTTTGAGTGCGGAGTGATTTTGAGAGTGAAAAGTTGAAAGTGGAAAGTGGAGTTGAGGTAGAAAATAAGCGTGCTTGCACGCTATAACCAAGCGAGAGATTGTGCGAAGCACCAAATTAAATCATTTTGCTCTTTGACATCTTTCAAACAATGCACTCATTCGAAGATGCGCCCGTCAACCCACTCACTCGTTCGAAGACGTGCCTGTTAAACTACTCGCTCATTCGAAGACGTATTTGGAGCCGCAATGGCGCGACGCGTTAAGCCAACAGTCCAGTGAACTGTTGGTAGTGGGAGCGAACGAGGTGGATGCCCTCGGCAACACCGAAGTCGGAGGCGACTCGACCTCGCAATGGCGAGGTCCGCTTGCGTCCGAACGGGGTCAATTCAGTACGAGATTTTGAGACATCCTGTTGGCGCGAGCCGTCTCAAAATCGAAGTGGCATAATTAGGAACGAGTCCTTTGAGTGAGGCGCACGGTGTCCCTATAGCGACAACTCACTTTTGTAGAAAATAGCAAGGTCAAAATGCGAAAGTTCTGTTTATTCCTTAAGAGCATTTTGACTTGTGTTCGGTCTGTTCCGCGGTAGGGAAACCTGGCGGAGCAGGAAGGGTTGTTGCATTTTGAGTTAAACGACGGTACTTTGTTCGAGTGTTGTTGGAGAAAAGCCCTTGGGAAAGAGGGGTATTTTATTCTTGAGTAAAACAACGACAACTTGATAGAATAGGTAGGGAAACCTGGCGGAGCAGGAAGGGTCGTTTTATTTTAGAGTGGAGTTGCGCGAAAAAACAATTAAAAACCGCGTGAGAGCGATGAGAGACAAGAAAACAAGAAAAGGCGCACAGCCTAACACACTTCGTGTGGTTTGTAAATTTGAACATTAACAAAATGCGCGGTTGAAAAACCGCGATATATGGATGAGATGTGCGAAAGGGCGACTCTTTTGCGAAGGAGCGTACATAGGCGTACGTGACTGAACAAAAAAGGCGACCTGACAAAGCAGGTCGCCATATAGCGCGGTTTTTACTTCTCGCTCTTCGGCTTCCTAAACACCACGAACTTCTGCCACAAAAATTCAAGCACGAGGTTGTACGCCATGCAGGTGCCTTGCGCGATGATGAAAGGCATCACGTCGAATCTACCGCCCGTCGAGGCGAGGATCGCCTTTTCAATCGTGTCGATATACCAAATTTGGAAAGGATAAAACGGCACGTAGAACAGGAATGCCAACAGCATAGCGATCGGCACGTTGCCTGCGTCTTTAAAGGTAAAGTTGCGATTGAGCGTAAAGTTCCAAATGATCGAAAGTCCAAGTCCAACCGTGTCCGCGATGAACGTCGTCTCTTTCAGATTGGTGATGAAGTGGATTTCAACTTCAGGATCGATAAACTTTTCAAGAACGATTTTGATGACAAGCGCGGAAACGAATTGGAGTATGCCCGCAGACGCCGCACACAAAAAGTATTTGAGCGGCTGAAGCCACTTTTCCCTCTTCGCCTTTCTTTCCTTTGCAAGACGTTCCGCCTCCGAAAGCGTTGGAGCCTCGTCCTTCCCCGCCCCTTGCTCTTCTTCGTAAGAATTGCCCTGTGGATTTGCGTCGCTTGCCACGTTTGAAGCGTCGGTTTCTTCTTGGCGATCTTCCGCCAAAATTTTTTCGTCTTCCATAATTTCCCCCTCTTATGGATTCCACATAAATTTTAGCACCGCACGGCGCATAGTCAAGATGCCGTTTTTAGACAAAGACTCCGTTTTTGTCGGTTTTATATGTTTTTGCGTATTTTTGTCGCTTATTGTCGATTTTTGCAAAATCGCAAGTTTATTTTGTGTTTTATGATGTATAAAATCTCTATTTTGTCAAAACTCACAGCGTGAGACTTGAAGAATACATCCAAAGAATACAGCCCACCTTTTCAAACTCGGACGACCTTATATTGAGAGAATTGACGATTGCAAACGCCCGCGCTCTTATTGCCTTTTTAGACGGAGGAAGCGACAAGGCTTTGCTTGACAGAGACATAATAACCCCTCTCTTGTCGCTTGAAAATCTTGAAGATCCGCACGATACGTCGATTCAAAACGCCGTCAAATACTGCGAGAACATGAAGGTCGTGCCGATCTGCAATTCTCCCCAAAATATTGCGGAGGGAGACGTCGCGCTCGTCATAGACGGTGACGACGACGCCTACGTTTTTTCTTTGAGAAGCGTGGAAAAACGCTCTATCGCCGAGCCTCCCACCGAGAGCGTCATGAAAGGACCTCGCGAAGGTTTCATCGAGGAGATAAAGAGCAATCTTTCTCTACTTCGCAGACGGCTGAAAACTCCCGCTCTTTCCGTCAAAATGATGAAAGTCGGGAGGTTTTCGGGAACTTCCGTTGCGGTTTTGCATATAGACGGCGTAGCGGACAAAAAAATCGTTGACGAAATCACGGAAAAAATATCGAAAATCGACGTTGACGGCGTGATCGACAGCGCATACGTCGTTTCATTCATTCAACCAAAAAAACGCTCTTTCTTCTTGCAGGCGGGCACTACGGAAAAACCCGACGTAGCCACGGCAAAATTGCTCGAAGGGCGAATCGTCATACTCGTGGACGGATCTCCGATCGCCATCACTCTCCCCTACATCATATTTGAAGACGTGCAAGACGGCTACGACTATTATTCGGAAGATTGGCGCGCGTCGATCATTCGCGTGTTCAGACTGCTTGGCGCGCTGCTCACCATATTGCTTCCCGGCGCATACGTCGCGCTTCAAACCTTCCATTATAGTCTGCTCCCGCTCAAGTTTTTGACGACTTTGCTCGCCGCGACCAACGGCATACCCTTTCCGCCCGCGATAGAAATGCTCATCGTGCTGACCCTCTTTGAGATCCTCAACCAAGCGTCCATCCGTATGCCGAGATATTTTGGCATATCGCTCTCCGTCGTCGGCGCGATCGTGCTTGGCGACACGGCGGTAAAAGCCGGGCTCATATCGTCGCCGTCCGTTCTCATCATCGCTCTATCCGCAATCGGAATATTCTGCGTGCCGGATCAAGTGGGAGTCGTGTCTATTCTGCGACTTTTGTTCCTTCTCGTCAGCGCGGTGCTCGGATTCGTAGGCATAGTGCTTTTACTCATCGTAATCGTCGGCTACCTTGCAAGCCTCGACAACTTCGGCACTCCCTACCTTGCGCCGTACGCACCTCGCATAACGCCGGACCTCAAGGACGGATTTTTGAAAGTCGGCGACTCGGAAATGGAAACTCGCCCATACTCTATTCCGACGAGCAATCGAACGAGGAGCAAAAAATGAACAGATCGACTATAAGACACGGCATATACAAAAACCTATCTTCCGACACGGTGTTCAACAGTCAAGTCGGAATGCTCGTTTTTTTCATAGGCGTAGCCTTCAAGCTCTCCACCCTTCCTCACCTGATTGCCGAAACCTTCGGCTCTTCGGCGTTTTGGGTCTTTCTCGTCTATTCAATGATCGACGTATGTTTGTCGCTGGGCGCGATATATTTTTCACGCTCAAACGGCGACGCCATACTCGTCTCAACCGGAAGCGTAACCTATCGCGCTCTTTGCTTTTTCGCAATGATTTGGCTGACGTTAAAAGGGGTTTTTTACTTCTCTTACGCCTCGTCCTACCTCACGCACGAACTCTTCGAGGGGCTCGAACCCTCTCTCATATATATATTGTTTATCATACCTATCGTATACCTCGGCTTAAAGGGAGTACGGACGATCGCAAGAACGGGAGAAGTTTTCTTCTTTTTCGTCTTTCTCGTCGCAATCCTGAACGTCGTGTTCATCAAGACCAAAATGGACTTTGCAAGAGTGCTTCCGATATTCTCAAAAGAGCCGTCGATCCTTGCAAACGACTTTGCGAGATACGGACTTGCGCTCGGAGATTGCTTCCCGCTCGTATTTTTGCGCATAAAGAACAAGCGTTTGCCTTATTTCTCGGCGGGAGTCGTCGGCACTTGGATTTTTGCAAATCTCATTATGTTGCTTGGAGTTGCGACGTACGGCGATGGTTTGAAGACGGTCACCGACCTTTTTATACATCTCGCGGGCTTCAACCAACTCTCGAAAGACGTCGGGCGCATGGAGTGGACAAACCTTTTTGCCATGTTGACGGCAACCGTAATCTCGCTGTCTTTCACCTTCTTCGGCGCGACGGCGGCAAGCGAGCGCGCGCTCAAGTCGGGACTTCCCGCAAAAGTTCTCTTTCCCGCAACGATTCTTGCGTGCATACTTTTCGTGCCGTCCGCGGAATCGATCACCGCTTTTGCGACGAACGACTTCGGCTACTTTATGTTTTGTATGCCGCCTCTCTTGATCCTAACCCTACTTTTCACGCACGCATACGCAAAGCGCAAAACGCCAAACCTTTCAAAACTTCTCGACGAAGAATACCTTGTCTCAAAAAAAGAACCGACCGTAATTCCAAGCGACAAGCGCGGACTCTTGCAACCACTGCCCAAACAAAACTCTCAATTATGACGAAATCAAAACAACCGATTCATGTCTCAAAATACCTACAATATTCAAAGTGGCTCATCATAATTTTGATTGCCGCGGTTTTGATAATCTACGGCAGAACGGTGACGAGTCCGTCTCTTACGAAGACTCAAATCGTGCTTGGCATCGGCATCGACTATTTAAACGAAACGCACGAGTTCGAGGTGACGACGCAGTCAATGATGGTGGCGTCGACTTATGGCACGCAGGACGCAAAAACCACCTACAACGTCTACACTTCAAAGGGCAAGACGGTTGCCGAAGCGCTTGACGGTATTTCGCGTAAAATAGGTTTAAACATATCACTTGCGCATTGTAATGTGCTTTTTCTGTCACCAAACACATTTTCACTCGACCACGTTCAACTCTTTTATCCGCTGACGGGAATGTACTCTTTGCCCGAGCAATCCGCGATCGTTTGCTCTTCTATAAGCCCGAAAGAACTGCTGTCAAAGCGCATAGGCACGACTGTGTCTTCCGCGCTGTTTTTGCAAAACACTCTCTTAAACCAAGAGGGCGACGACGGAATGATCAGGACGACTGTCAAGGACTTCCTTGCGTCGTCGCTTTCAAGAGGACGCGCGGTGGCGCTCCCTTACGTTGAGGTGCAAGAACTTGAAAGCCAGCCTCAAAACAGCGACGGCGAAATCAAAGACAACTTTGAACTCATTTTGAATCGAGCGGTCGTGTTCAACAAGAACGCGTGGCTAGTCATTGACGAAAAGCGCAGCGAGATCTTGTCGATATATTTGAGTTCAAACGCAAACGGGACTCTCGGCTACACCGCGGAAGACGGTGGGAGCGTAGAGTTCAAAACCCTAAGCGAAGACGTATCTTACCGCGTGAAAGGCAGAACGGTTTTCGTGACGATAAAACTCTCCGTTGACCTCCTCGACGCGCAGTTCGTCGACGCGGACAAAGTGCTGACGGGTGCCGATAATTTCGTCAAAACCTATGCCTCCGCACTTGAGCGCGATCTTGAAAACCGCTTGCTTTCGCTCTTTGAAACTTCAAAAGCGCAAAACGTCGATTTCTTGGGGCTCGAACAAAAAGTATACGCGCATATCGGCAGAAGCCTTGAAAACGACTGCCTTGCCACACTTACGTTCGTCCCCGACGTTCAAATCGTCGTCAGCGAATCCGCCTAACACTCTTCGAGTGGTTTTGTATGCTTTTGTGTACGTCACCATCTTCGTTCAAAGACGCGTCCGTCAACCCGCTTTCTCATTCGAAGACGGAGCCGACCTCGCAATGGCGAGGTCTATTTGAGTGCCGAGCGCAGACGGACAGTACGAGCATTTTGGACATCCTGTTGGCTTTGCCGTCCAAAATGCGAAGTGGCATAATGAGGGGAAGTACACGTCGCGAGCGCCGAATGTCTCCCCGAAGCGCGACGAATTGTTTGTGTAGAAAATAGCAAGGTTGCGAACGATAGTTTTGTTTAGCCATAAAAGTGAGCAACTTGTGTTCAACAGGTTTCGCGGTGGGGAGAAAAGCCCTTGGGAAAGAGGGGCATTTTATTCTTGGGTCAAACAACGGTACTTTGTTCGAGTGTTGTTGGAGAAAAGCCCTTGGGAAAGAGTGTTTCATTTCTTCCACAACTCCACTCTTCACTCTCCACTCTCATCTTTCATATAATGGGTGTATGGACGATTTTCTATTGCCGAGCGAAGAAGCCGTTTCGCTCATGAATGCGGAATACGCCAAATTGCGAGACAAAAATGCAAGCATTTTTGCAACGAGCGCACTCTCGACGCGCCCGAGCGCGATAACTTCTATACAAAGGATTATTTTTGCTCTTTACATTGCGAGCGTTTTGCGGTATAATGCAAGATATGGAACTGAAATTTATGACTCCCACGGAAGTGTGGGAAGGATTCAACCCAACGCAAGCGCCTTTAGAGTCGTCAATCATCTCGAGCACGAGTGACGGCAATTTCGTATGCTCGAAGCAGTTTTTCACCGCCGACACCACTCAAAGCGGAAAACTCAGGGCGTATTGCGAAGTTTATTTTGACAAACGCTGGGCGGACGCTCGCGCGGCGATTTTGATACTTCCGCCTTTGTCCGTGCCAAACTCTAGAGACTTCGTCCGCAAACTCGTTGCCGAAGGCTACGTGGCTTGCCTCTTAGACTATGCAGGCACCTTCTCCGACGAAAATTTGCACACGACTTTCCCCGACGAATACGCCTTTGCACGCTATCCCGAAGCGGAAAAGAATATGCTCCGCATAGAGACCACCGCCCGCCACACTCCGTGGTACGTGTGGTCGCTCATCGCAAAGCGCGCGATCACGATGCTTCAAGAGCACAAACTCGTTGACAACACGCATATCGGCATACTCGGCATAAGCGCGGGCGCGCAAATCGCGTTGCAAGTCGCGGGCACGGATTCTCGCACAAAAGCGCTCGTCGCAATCAACGGCAACGGCTACCTTTGGGCGTCCGGCAAACCGCGCTTCACGTCCACCAACATCCCAAGCGACGACGAAGAAAGAGCGTTTTCAACCGGCGTCGGCGCGGAGACATACTCTCGCTTTATCACCTGTCCGACGCTTCTCATCGCGCTTGCGGAATCGACCTACAACGACATCGACCGCGTGGGAGACGTCCTCTCGGGCATAAAATCGCACTCAAAACAACTCATAATTTCCAACGGGATCGAGCAAATCACCTCGCAAGAGTTCGAGGCAATGCTCACCTGGCTTCGCGCAAACTTCGCGCTCAGCGGATCCGAGCCGATCACTCCGACCATCGAGTTTGAATCGCACGACGGCGAACTCTACGTGAGGACAAACTCTAAAAAAGCTGTGACGAAGCGCACTCTTTACACTTGCTATGGAGAGCCTTTCCCATACGACAGATATTGGAAACAGACGACCGAACTTCAAAAGGTCGGCACTCACGAATATACCGCGCATATCCCCGTCATCAACGACAAAGAACTCATCGTGGCTTACGCGACGTTTGAGTATAGCGGCGGCAACATCGTCTCAACCCCGGTCATCGGCGTCGTGCCGTCGACTCTCGACGTAAAGCCGGACGACAATCCTCTCGACGTCTATTCTTCTCGCATCATCTACGACGGAAGCATGGGACTCGGCAACTTTATGGCAAAAACCCGCAACGTCATCCTCGAAGAAGGCACCCTCTACCAGCATGAAGGTCCGTTTGGCATCAAAGGCATCACCGCAAAGGAAGGCGACATCGTTCTATATCGCAGCGCGCACGAAATCGCCGAGCTTACGAGGTCTACGACTCTCCACTTTGACGCATATTCGCCAGAAGAGAGGTATCTCGACGTCGTCATGACCACCTTCCCGGGCTTTAAAAAATACGTTGCCACAGCCCACTTGAAAGGCGGAGACTTTTGGCAAAAAATCCTCCTTGAAAGCGCGGACTTCAAGAGCGACGAAGGCAGGACTCTGCCAAAGTTCAGCGACACGAAATGCTTCTACATCCTTGACGTAAAGGGCGTTGTCTTCAACAACTTCCTTTGGATTTGATTATTATTTTTGCCAAAGACAAAACATATACTTGACGTATGGACGAACCAAGACGAGACTTTGACGAACTGAATACTTTGGACGCTGAAGATCTTCAGCCCGCGGCTTCACGCAGAAGACAAATTTTCACAGCGGTCATTTGCGTGCTTATCGTCGTGCTCCTTGCGGTGACGAGCGCGCTTCTCGTCAAGACGTACGTCATCGCCACTTTTACGGTGGACGGCATATCCATGTACCCGACTCTCGACGGCGGTGGAGGCTCGCAACTCGACGGAGACGCTCAAAACGGCGAAACGCTATACCTAAACCGCCTTGCAAAAATCCGTCGCGGAGATATAGTCGTCTTCACTCCCGAGTGGACGGGCACAAGCGGAAAATCCCTCGTAAAACGCGTGATAGCCGTCGCAGGCGATCATCTCCAAATCATAGACGGCAAAGTCTATCTCAACGGAGACCTCCTTGACGAGCCGTATCTCAATGAAAAGATGTCTCACGACCACGACGGTCTTGACGTCGTCGTCTCTCAAGGGCATATCTTCTGCATGGGCGACAACAGAAATCACTCAAGCGATTGTCGAAGTTTTGGAGAGGCGTCACTTGAATGGGTTGTCGGAAGATGTTTTCTCATCAAAGGATTGAACGGAAAACTGCGCAAACCATAATTTATCATATCAAAATAATCATTTAAAGGTCGTTTTATGGCAACTGATCCAAAAAAGAAAGCTCAAACAAAAGCCAAAAATCAGGCGAAACGCCAAGTCAAAAAAGTCGCCAAAAAGAATCCCGGCATAGTTATAGCAATCGTTGCTATCGTTGTAGTCATCGTGGTCGTGGCGGCTGTTTTGTATCTTAAAGTTCCTGCCGTGCACGACGCTATCACCAACATCATTTCTCCCGAAAGTTCGACAGGTCAAAACGGCGCGAACAATTCGGGAAACAACGGCAACCAAGAACAGCAAGGTGGCAATCAACAAGGTGGCAATCAACAAGGCGGCAACCAGCAAGGTGGCAATCAGCAAGGCGAAGGCGGAACGCCTCTCGTCATCGGCGAGGGAGACCTCAAAGTCCACTTCATCGACGTCGGTCAAGGCGACTGCATTTACATCCAATTCCCCGACGGCAAAGACATGCTCATAGACTGTGGCAATGTCAGTGGCTCAAGTGGCTCAAGCGCTTTCAAAACTAGCACTATAAACTATCTCGCAGAAATCAACGATGATGATATCGACTATCTTATGCTGACCCATGGGGATCAAGACCATGTATCTTATCTTGACGAAATAATTGAAGCATATCAAATCTACAATATTTATATGCCAAACATTTTGGCTGTTCCAAACAACTCCACTTTGCAAGAAAAAGTTAATGCGCTTCCCGGTGAAAAACTTGCCCTTTTCAATCCAAACAATCATCTTGGGACGGCAGTTTATGCAAATTTTTTTATTGCAGCCTTGTCCGAAGAAAATTGTCAAATCGTTCTCAATGTTGATGCGGACGATGAACACAACTCCATTGTCATTTCTGACGGCTCAACATATGAATTAAAATTTTATTGCATGACATCAACACAATGGGATAACCTAAAACTGAATGATGATAGTTCAGGCGAGCCAAAAAATCAAATTTCTCCCGTTGGAATCCTCGAATACAATGGCAAACGAATCGTATTTACGGGCGACAGCAACGAACTAAACGAACCATATATGGTAGATAGAATAGGTTATATTGATTGCGATGTTTTAAAAGTAGCTCATCATGGCAGTGCGACCTCTTCCATTCCGGAATTCTTGGATGCTGTTACTTGCGAATATGCAGTCTTCTCATGTTATGCAAGAGGCAATACCTATTACCATCCACGTCAAGAAACAATCGATAGGCTTCTTGAACGCAATTACAAAGCTATCTATCGCACGGATTTAAACGGAAACATAATTCTCACAATTGATAAGAATGGTGAATTATCATTAGTACCTGATACTGAATCAACGCCCGAACTCATTCACAATGGTTTTTCTGAACAAGAACTTACCATCCTCAAAAACTATAAATCTCAAAAAGAAAATGGTGAAATAACAAAAAGCCAATATGATGCGCTTGTTGAGCAATGGTTCACAGATTCACTTGGATACTAGCAGCAATATCATATAAAAAAGGCACTCGCTTGAGTGCCTTTTTTATGCCTTGTATCAATAAAACCATTTTAGACATCAAAAGAATAACCGCTCGGTTTAGATGAAGAGCAAGGAAACAAAAAAAAATCACACCGCCTAATGTACTTATGCGTACATGACGGTGTGTATTTTTTGCAGTTGACACAGCTATTCGCTAAACTGTGCGGTTTTTACTTGACAAGTTCAATGAGCGCAAGCGCCCTCTTCAGTGCCAGTTTTGAGTTCACTTTAAATTGGAAAGGAACTTCCTCGTACACTTTCTTATGACCCGTTGCCACGTGCGGGGTCTTGCCGTCGCAGAACTCCGGCGCATAAGGATCGAGCGGGAGGTTGATGCGGAGAGACGTGCCGATGATCGTCACTTTTGCAACGATGTCGCCGTCGCGACGGTATGTGTCGCATTGTTTTGAAATGCGGCTCTTGATCTTTGGAGTGCCCTTTGGCGTCGTCGTGAGAGCGTCCTTCAAGATTGCGTATCTTTCTTTGATGATGTCGTTTGAAAGCGCGTATTTTTCTGCGAACGTAAGGCTCTTTCTTGCCGCCTTCTTTGCCATAACTTTGTCATAGTTGAATCTCTTGCCGAGCGAACTGTCGAGCGAGAGAACGTCTTCTTGCTCTTCTACGAATCTCTTGGAGTGTTTCTTTGGTGCATTCATCTTCTCGTACGCCGTTGCGCAAGGAAGGTCGAGCGCCTTGTCACAAAACTCACAAAAGTCGTATGCGCCACACATATCACGGTGATTGTTGACGCTGTCAATCCATTTTTGCTGGTCGAGTTTGACTTGCAACGCTAGTTTTTCCATTGTATATCTCCATAAAAATTTAATTACCAATTAACAAGAGATATTATACGAGTTATTTTTCATTTTGTCTAACATTTCGGGCAACATTTTTTATTTTTTCGGCGCTCTAAAAACACGTTTTTTTGCAAAAAAGCCAACTTTTCAAATTTTTCGGCATTCTAACGCGGTTAATTTTACAAAATTTTGTTGTTTTTGATATTCTAACTCTATGAATTTTCATACAAATGTAGCATTTTTGACAAAATCCACTCTTTATTATTGTGACAAATTGCCCGTTGTGATATAATGCAAATATGGACAATTCGTCAAGTTTTGATTTTGAAAATTGGGGTGAAAAAGAGTTTGCTTGTCTTCGCGAAACTCTTGTCTCGCTTGCTCATCCCGAAAACGTCGAATGGGAGAACAGGATAGTAAACACGGGCTACCCTCTGCTTTCCATATATACGAAACCGCTCAGAGACATCGCAAAGAGCATCGCAAAAGGCAACGCGCTCTCATATCTCGAGGCAAACCCCTGTCACTACCATGAAGAACTCGTCCTGCAATGCCTTGTAATCGGCGCGCTCAAAGACGCGGAGGAGCAGATGAGGCTTCTCCCCTCCTTCCTCGCCAAGTGCGACTCATG
>Ga0256405_10003356_pt1 | contig 33176 bp, 26 predicted proteins | sample RumenRJG_02DNA_FD_189096 | JGI IMG/M metagenome (GOLD analysis project Ga0256405, IMG submission 189096) | Bovine rumen microbial communities from Lethbridge, Alberta, Canada - RJG_02 | ecosystem: Host-associated > Mammals > Digestive system > Stomach > Rumen | place: Canada: Alberta...
CACCTAGATTTTACCAGGGATCTGGTCCTTTTTCTATTCACTTGAAAGATGAAAGTAGAAAAATCTGCAACTGTAGTATCTATGCGGGTTTCACCCGCATTCACCGAACTTCGGTGAATAATTCAGGCTTAGTCATATGTTTTAAAAACTTAGCCATAGGTTTTTATTCAAAATGACTTGTAACTTGGATAAAGTAACTCTAGATATAGAAATGAAATGTAAAAAAGGAAGTACGCGTAATGAGCACCCTTCATTCTACTGAGAAAAAGCAAACGGAATCTATGAAACATCGTATCTTTACCATCATTCAGATTGGTCAGGAATCTGATCTGGTAAGCCGTATCTTTGATGTCTTTATTGTGGCTGTCATCCTGGTAAATATTCTCGTCCTATTCATGGAAACATTTTCTGAATTGAGTTCTTACCAGCATGTTTTCCGAATTGTAGAGGGTGTAACTGTCTTTATCTTTATCCTAGAGTATATTCTTCGTCTATGGACATCCTATTATCTCTACCCCAACATGTCGAAAGCAAGAGCTGTACTGCGATTTATCATATCCTTCGATGGGGTCATCGAGTTATTGACGATTCTGCCCTTCTTCTTCCTCAGCGGTTTTGTGGCATTCCGTATGCTTCGCGTGGTACGTATCTTCCACCTCTTCCGGATCAATTCCCATTATGACTCTTTTAATGTCATTCGCACCGTACTATATTCGAAGAAGAATCAGCTTCTGTCCTCCATCTTCATCATACTGGTTATGATAATGGCCTCCTCACTTTGCATGTATTCTGCAGAGCATCCAGCCCAGCCGGAGGTCTTTCGTAATGCCTTTTCTGGCTTCTGGTGGAGTGTCTCAACTCTTTTAACCGTAGGTTACGGGGACATCTATCCTATTACGCCTTTGGGACAAGTGATGGCCATTATCATCTCCTTCTTGGGAGTCCTGGCAGTCGCCATTCCAACCGGTATCATCTCAGCTGGATTTGTGGAGCAATACACCGACATGCAGAATTCTGACACACCTCTTGGAGACATCAATCTCCAGACCGTTATCCTAGATATCGACAGCGCATGGCTCGGTCACACCATCCAGGAAATTCGGGACAGGTATTCCATGGTTATCGTTATGGCTAGACGAGGCGATACTTCCTTCGCACCAAATCAGGACTTCATCCCACAGGTTGGTGATGTCCTCATTGTTTTTCAGGAATAAATGTAGACCAACCTCTACTCTGACGTATACATCCTTCTACGGCGCCGATCTCTGCGCACCCGATTCAGGTGTCGCTGGAAAGCGCCGTTTTCTATTAATTCCGCTAGTACATACTGCTCTAAAACTGGCACTGTACAGGAGTAATAGCCAATCTCCCCTAAAAATGCTGGGGTTAAGGCCCTAGGCAGAATCATATATCCGATTCGAACAGAGCTAGAGATGGTCTTAGAGAAGGTATTCAGGTAGATTACCGTCTGATTCGGCTCCATAGAGAATAGGGTATCCTCACTCTTACCAAGCATTGAGAATTCCGAATCATAATCATCTTCGATAATTAATGCCTGTCTCTCCCTTGCCCAGTGGAGATACTCTCTTTTCTTAGATGCTGATGCAGACACTCCGGAAGGGTAACTGTTATATGGAGTTACATGCATTGCATCTGTATCCGCTGCCTGAAGAGCTTTTGTCTCAATTCCCTCTGTACCCATTTTTAATTTCTGTATGGATAGACCATGGGTTTCATAGATTCTCTGGATCTTATCATAGGATGGATCCTCAAGTGCTATGGTAGGTGTCTCATTCCCTGTATGGATGCCCTGTATCATGATTCCAATCAGGCCATAGAGATACTCAGCACCAGATCCGATGACAATTTGCAGAGGATCCACATGGATATTTCTAGACTTGGCCAAGTAATTAGCGATAGCAACTCGTAGTTCCATAATTCCTAGATTAGGAGACTTCTGAAAGAGGCTATCACCCTTTTCCGATAGAACATGCCGAACAGTCTTCGCATAGATGGAGTAGGAGATCTCCTCCTCTCTTCCTGAATCATCCTCCAGTGCCGGTTCCTGGTCTTCTAACCCAGGAAAGTCCAGCACTCCCTGGTGTCTATTCCAATCATCATTTTGTCCCTGGTAATTATCCCCTGAGACTCCATTGACTCCCGAGACTCCATTAGCTCCCGTGAAACCCGAGACTCCAGAATCTCCCGTAACACCCGAGACACCAGGAACTCCCGTTAGGAAATCCTCCTGCCTATAGATCACAAAGTATCCTACCCTCTCTCTGGCTTGGATATATCCCTCATCCTCAAGGAGTTCTAGGGCGTGCTGTACGGTAATGACACTGACTCCATGATCCTCAGCCAGTATTCTCTTGGATGGCAACTTATCTCCATTGGGATAGTCTCCTCGGACGATCTTGTCACGGATTCTCGTATAGAGAATCATGTAATTCTTTTCTCTTTTTCCCATGATATCAGTATTCCTATCTATTCTTTCTCATATTTACATTCTATCCACATTATCGTATATATTGATTCTATCTTCATTTGGTCATATAAATAATTTCAGATTTGACTATATTATATACTCAGTTTTCTTTTATAATCAATTACAAACCATCAAGACGTCAAATGGATTTATAGGAAAGAATTACTTACTCATGGATATACATAACAATCAGAAAAAAATCGCTGTCATCAATGACCTCACTGGATTCGGACGCTGCTCCGTTGCAGTCGCTATGCCTGTCATCTCTAAGATGAAGATCCAGTGCTGCTGGCTTCCAACTGCCATTCTAAGCAATCAGACTGGTTTCCCCAGCTACTTCATGGACGATTACACCAAGCACTTTACAGAGTATGCCGACGAATGGAAGAAGCTTCATCTACAGTTTCAAGGCATAGAGACTGGCTTTCTAGGCTCTACAGAGCAGGCTCGACTGGTGCGACACTTCATTCGCGATTTTCGAAGAGATGACACCATCGTTCTAGTAGATCCTGTGATGGGAGACAATGGGCACATCTATCCCAGCTACGATGAGGGGCATTGTAATGCCATCCGTAAGCTGGTTCGTATGGCCACCATCATCACTCCCAATCTCACAGAGGCCTGTATCCTAACCAATACGCCCTATCATGATGCACCTTGGTCTGAGACAGAGTTCCAGCAATTATTAGACAAGCTATCCGCCCTTGGGCCTAAGAAAATCGTCATTACCGGCATCCCATGTGGCGATGATATCCTAGATCTCTCCTATGTAGACGGTCAGATGAAGGTGCATAAGCTACCTCGCATCGGTGGATCACGTAATGGAACCGGCGATCTTTTCGCCTCCATTATCATCGCCGACGCTGTGAATGGTGTAGACTTCCAGAAGTCCGTAGTTAAGGCTTCTTCCTTCATCCGTGCCTGTATCACCCGCTCCATCGAGATGGGCATTCCAGCCACCGATGGTGTCGCCTTCGAGGAATTGCTTGATCAGTTACACTAATTTACAAATGTAAACCGTCATCTCAAATGCAGTCTATCCGATGCATATGTGCTGCAGTTGATAGGCTTCATCCCTTTACCAACTAGAAAGGAATCATCATGCAGAGAAAAGAAGAAATCCTATATAAAGTTCATAACAATCTCTATGTAAATCTCACCAATAAGTGCCCCTGTGCCTGTACATTCTGTCTGAGACAGACCATGGATCGTGTTGGAGAGTCTGATTCCCTCTGGTTAGATCATGAGCCTGGCCTAGAAGAGGTTATAGAGGCCTTTCAGGGAAAAAATATGGATGAATACGAGGAAGTAGTCTTCTGCGGCTTTGGTGAGCCTACAGAGGCATTTCCTGTCCTTATAGAGGTAGCGGACTATATTAAGAAGACCTATGGTAAGAGAATCCGTCTGAATACCAATGGTTTAGGCAATTTGGTGAATGGTAGAGATATCTGCCCTGACCTAAAGGGACGTATCGATGAGATCTCCATCTCCTTAAATACCCCAGATCCAGAAGAGTATCTGAAACTCGTTCGTCCTCGCTTTGGTATAGCCTCTCATCAGGCCATGCTAGACTTCGCAAAAGAAGCCTCTCAATATGTCCCTGCTGTTATTTTATCCACTGTAGATACGACCCTCTCTAAGGAGGATGAAAAGAAGTGTGCTGCTATCTGTAAGGAACTAGGTGTCACCTACCGTATCCGCCCTTGGGAGGAGGGTGACAAGTCCCAGGCCATCGACCAGCCTACCGATTCCTTCTTGTGAAGAGAGAGATAAAAGTAGACCGCATCGTCAGGAATTGACGACATGGTCTATTTTTATATCTAAGATGATTCGAAATCTAGACTTCTACGATCTACGGAATTACACTTGCTCGAACATCTTAGTGTTATCATTCAGCTGCAGTGTGACCTTATTATTCTCACTCATGGCATCATCAATGCCCTGGATCTCACTAAAAATCTGCCCCCGAAATACATCAAGGACAGATTTAATAAAGGTTTTAGATTTATTCTTTTGTAAATGTAGACCGGGTTTTAGATTCCGGTTTACATTTCTAATTACAGTACGCGACGTACTGCAACAATCTTCGCATAATTCACGTCTGTATAAGTGATACCAGACTTCTTATTCAGAGCATTTACGATGGTTCCATTACCGGTATAGATCCCTACGTGGCCGTTGTAGCATACGATATCACCAGCCTGCATCTCTGAGGTGCTGACACCAGTACCAACAGAACGCATGCCACTAGAACTGTGTGGCAGGCTTACGCCGAATGCACTGTAAACACTCATTACAAAGCCAGAACAGTCTGTTCCATTCGTCAGTGAGGATCCGCCGTAGGAGTAGGAATTACCTACATACTGAGAAGCATAGGATACAACTGCAGAACCATTGCTTCCACTTGGGGAGGAATAGGACTTAGAGCTGGACTTTGAACTATTGGTGGTTGAAGTCTTCTTACTTTGTGCCTTCTTGGCTGCAGCTTCTTCCTTCTTCTTCGCCTCAGCCTCTGCTGCTGCCTTCTCTGCTGCAAGACGTGCTGTCTCAGCATCCTTAGACTCTGCATAGTGATAGGATGTAGCTACAGATACAAACTCTGCAGATACATAGCCATTTCCAGCTGGGGTCTGGATACCTACCCAGCCCTCTGTCGCTGTATCAAACACGGTATACTCTGTTGTTCCAGCCACCATAGTAAGGACACTTGCATCGGTGGACGGAGCGGTACGTACACGCAGGCTATCTGCATTTACTGTTGCTGTAGTTACAGTTACGGACTGAATCAGGGCCTCATCTCCAACAGTCAGATACTGCTTTGCGATATAGCCTGTAACATCACCAGAGGTAATTGCATACCAATCACCCTCTTCTCCTGTAACAGTTGCAACCTGACCTGCATGAAGCTTACCAGCATAGTCGCTATTGGCATCAGCTGCAGTGCGGATATAGGCATAATCGGTGACATTTGCCACACCAATGGATGCATAAGGAGATGCAGCAACTGCAGTCTCCTGATTGGTCTCTACATTGCTATCTGTTGTGCTTGCATCTGTATTCTCTGTGGAAGTAGTAGTCTTAGTACTTGCCTCCTGCTTAGACTCCTGCAGCATCTTAGACAAATACTGGGAGACACCAGAGGTGGTTGTATAAGTGCCTGTTTCCTGTGTAGCGGAATTAAGACTTGAATGATTGCTTGTTGAATTAATTGCTGTCAGAGTTGATGCAGTGCTTCCCGTAGCACCTGCAAGTGGTGAAGCATTAACCGTCATAGCACTTGCTGCAATCAGCATACCTGCGGTCAGTGCCTGTGCTGTAACCTTGCCTGCTTTCTTGTTATTGTTCATATCTTTTAAGCCCCTCTTAAGATCGTAATGATTCGTATTTAAAATTATTACGAATTTGTTACATTTATTACATGACAATAATATAACCCCTTGACAACACTGTGTCAAGGGGTTGGCAAATTGTTAACAATATTCTAATTTTGTACACATTTTCTACAATTTATGGAATAGAGGATTCTTTACCACCAATGTAACAATTGGTTTACATTTACTCCGAAAAATGTGCTGGCTCCTTGCCATCAATCATGTATTCCATGGCGCTCTTCCAGATCTTCACTGGGTAGGAATTACCATAGAGGTAGCTGGTAGAGCGGTTATCATCGAATCCGGTCCATACACTAATGGTGTAGTAAGGAGTATATCCGGTAAACCAGGCATCCTTACTATCATTGGTGGTTCCCGTCTTACCTGCTGCATCGATGTCTGTATTGGACCATCCAGTGGAGGCCGCTGTACCACTGCCACTAAATACACCAGACATAATGTCCTCCATCGTACTCATGGTGGTAGATGAGAATACCTTCACCTCTGTTGAATCCTTATAGATCTCCATCTTATTCATATTCTGCATGGACAGGATACAGGATGGCAGGGTGTAGTTACCATTATTGGTGAATACCCCATAGGCAGAGGCCATCTCTAAGGTATTGGTTCCATTGGTAAGACCGCCAAGTGCCGCAGCCAGGGTGTGATCCGCTGGTACGACACGAGAGAATCCCATTTTATCAATGAATTTCATGCCATAATCGATGCCGATGGCATTGGCAAGCCAGTAGGCTGCACCATTTCGAGAGCGCACCACCGCATTCCTGAGTGTGATACTTCCACCAGACATCTCTGAGATCTTCTTGTTGGACTTCTTCGCAGCATCTACACTGATATCCTTAAGCTCGGAATCTGCATTATAGTCACCTGACTCAATGGCTGGAGCATATACCAGAATCGGCTTAAATGTAGACCCAGGCTGTCTGTAGGACTGAAAGGCACGATTCAGAGAACCGCCAGTAGTGATTCCCTCCTGGGAGCGTCCACCGATAATGGCTACCACTTTACCGCTTTCATTATCAATAACCGTCATAGAACCCTGCAATGCATAGGATCCTGAATCACTCTTCTCGTTACGATTCTTCAGGGCCTCATCTAGCATATTCTGCAGGTCATTCTGGGCCGTTGTGTTTAAGGAGGTATAGATGGAGTATCTCTGGGTATAGAGGGCATTCTTCGCTGTCTGATAGGCCTCATTATAGTCACTTCGATACTGCTGGTACTCCTCTGCTGTATCGAAGGCATACTTGAAGCTAAATCCATTCAGTTCCATCAGATACTCGGTTGCACACTTCACTGCATAGGTCGTCTGATAGTCCTGGGTCGTACTCTGGGTATGACTACTTTCTTCACTCTCTGCGGCCTCCTGTACAGAGCCCTTGGCACGTACGGTAATGGTCTCCTTCAGAGCCTCATCCCTTTGGGCAGCTGTGATATAGCCACACTCGCACATATCCTTTAGGATTTTATCCCTTCTCTTAAGGGCATTATTGGGATTCTTCCATGGATCATAATACCCTGGACGATTCGGAATGGCACAGAGATAGGCTGTCTGAGACAGAGTCAACTCCTTGGCAGATACACCGAAGTACTCCTGTGCTGCTTCCTCGATCCCATAGATACTATTGGCAAAGCAACAGTTATTAATGTAATACTCCATGATTGCCTGCTTCGAGTAGGTCTTGGTCATTCGATCTGCATACATGACTTCCTTGGCCTTACGCGTCACGGTACGGTCTGCATTCAGGAAGGTGAGCTTACAGATCTGCTGGGTGATAGTGGAGGCACCGCTTAGCATCTTACCTCTGGTCTGGATAAAGCGGAATACACTATGTGCCACTCCCAAAGGGTCATATCCGGAATTGTCCCAGAAGCTCTGATCCTCAATCGCTACAAATGCATTCACTGCATTGGATGGGATATCCTTATATTCTAGATACTGGTATCTCTTATTATCATTGGATAGCTTCGCAATCACCCCTCCAGAACTATCATAGATAGTGGATGCCATGTCTGGATTGAAGGTATTCTGATCACTGGCTGCCACTGTTCGCACAGCGTCCTCATAATCTGTCTTCAGTGCTGGCAGATACTTAATCAAAAGTGCAAGTAGGCCTATCATTCCAAGAAGCACTACATACTTCGCAGTATTTAGAGCCGCAAGGAGGAATACCCCTAATAGATGGGTCGCCTTACGACCAGTATGCTTCTTTCTCTTTTTCTTAGGTTGAAGGGACTGTTCTGTCTCCCTATTCATGTCCTTATTCAAATAGAATCACCTCTTTTAGTCTTGAGACTCCATTTCCTGCACAATCTCCGATGCATGATTCTGCTCCTTCACAGCTTCCTGTCCGATATAGACGATCAGTACGAAGATAATAACGAGTAGAATCAGTGTACAAACACGGTCAACCAGCTTGCCCTTATAGTAAGCCTTACTTCTTTTCTTCTTTCCCATGGCCTATGCCTTCCTTCATTTCCACCTCTGTGCCATAAATATTTCTTTCTAATCAGCCGGCAAATTGAATACCATCCAGATAGTCATCGCCATTTACCCATTTCTTACCATTCTTGATGGATGCCCCGCCATTCTCATACTTGGCATCAATGTAGACCATGTCTCCATCCTGGGTGGAAAAGCCAACCTTGGTGGCCTCTTGGTCTACTGTCTGATAAGTTAAAACGGTACCTGCCTTCAGAGTAACGGACTTGCCCAGACCATCTGTGACCTTGAAGTCCTTCTTTACGGTTAGTGTACGTGGCTCATCTGTCTCTGCATTTGGTGCACCATAGTCTCCAACATAGTAAGTAGACTTGGATGCCTCATTCATGACAGGGAGACCATCACTGCCTGTGGTGTAGTAGGAATATACAGAAATGGTTCCAAGTATATCTAGACGGGTTCCGAGAACCATGTTTTTCGCATCACTATAAGCACCATAATACATACCAAGGCTTCCAGCACCATCCACTTTACTTGCAGTATTAAGGTTGTAGACATTCAGGAAGTGCCAATCATTATCGCTTAAGAGATCACAGTAGAGATAGTAATCCTCTCCACGATGTAGTACGTAGGCATCGCATCCGAAGTAGTAGCCTAATTGATCGTCCGTACAAGTCTGTCCATCATAGGTGAAGGATAGGGTATCTGACTCCGTTTGCATATTGAGAGACAGGGTCTTACCATTCACCATAATGATAGGTTCTACCAGTTTATCCTCTGAGGATGCAACCTGTTCCATAGCTCCATCTGGGAGTCCTTTAAAGGAATAGGTATCCTGGAAGAGATCTGGATAGTCCTGATAAGTGATATCGATAGCCTGCATACCCTCTGCATAACTTGCAATCTCATAGTCTGAGAAGTAGATACGGATACCATCATAGGTCATCACCCAGGTCAATGGGAATAGATCGGACTGACCTGCGTCTGCAGATGCTGTTCCATCAATCATCGCCTTGGCACGCTTGGGTAGGCTCTCCTTTAGATTGAAGACCTCATAGCCTTCCTCTTCATGCATACTAGACAGGTCTGGATATGCCTTCTGTAATTGGCTATACATAGCATCACCGAAGCCCTGTCCATCCTTCACTACATCCTTAAAGGCAATTTCCTTACCGGTTACAGAGTCGAAGTTCTTAGAGATATAACCACCTGATGGATGAGCTCCGCCAGCGTAGGAATAGGTCGAAGCGACTAGAGAAGTCACTGTTCCATCTGCTCTTACCAGCCTCTGCTTCTCAGAGTAGCTATAGTTCATGCCATCGTTATCAGCATCTTCGACGCCATACTCCTGCATGTAGCCTACCAGTTGTTGCTGCTGGGACTCTGCTTCCTTCTTACGCTCTGCAGTATAGTCTGTAAGGGCAGTCTCTAGTTCTGGATAGTTCTCCTTCCAAGGATCACTTAGATCCACAGAGTCATAGTTCACTAGGATCCTGTCATCAGAACTATTTATATAGTTATCCTTAATAGAAAGTGACAGAATGTCGCTGGCCTTCTTCTTCGTCTCCGTATCCTCTTTATTGGGGACTTGCTTTTCTACCTTCTTATTACTAGATGTGCCCTTCGTCTTCCAGGGCAAAGAACAGCCAGAGAAAAGTCCTGCTGTGAGACACGCCGCTAATACAACCCCTGTTAATTTCTTCATAGGCATCCCCCCTCCAGCATTACATAATGGTTACTACTTCCTCTACAATTGCTGCACAGTCCTTTGCAGCACGCTTCTCGAACTCTGGGTATTCCATTGAGCTAGATCCATCCGCCTTATCAGAGATAGCGCGGATGATTACGAATGGAATCTTATTTAAGTATGCTGCCTGTGCGATTGCAGCTCCTTCCATCTCACCACACTTACCACCGAAGGTATCCACGATCCAGTTCTTCTTCTGATCGTCTGCCAGGAACTGATCTCCTGAGCATACACGACCAAAGTGAAGTGTGATATTGTCAGCTACAGTATCACCAGAGCCAACCTTACTAGAGATAACCTCTGCTGCCTTCTTAATATCCTCTACCAGAGTCTGATCTGCCGGGAAGAACTTCGTTCCTACTCCTGGCATCTCACCAACCTCATAGCCCAGAGGTGTGACATCCACATCATGGAATACCGCATCCTCAGATACGACGATATCACCGATATCGATAGCTGCATCCAGAGAACCTGCTACACCCGTATTGATTACATGAGTGACATCAAAGAGATCGCAGAGGATCTGTACACAGATACCTGCATCTACCTTACCGATACCACACTTTACAACGACCACATCCTTGCCATTCAGCTTACCCTCGTAGAATTCCATAGATGCCTTCTCTACTACACGAGAGACTTCCATATCTGCCTTCAGCTTAGCTACTTCTACGTCCATTGCTCCGATAATTCCGATTTTCATTTTTTCTTCCTTTACTAACTTTTCTTTCTTGTATCCATATCTTTATCCACCAACTGCTGCCGGATGAGAACTCTTATCCCCCAGCCTCCAGTTGGTTTACATTTCCTACTCTGGGTAGACCAGACGATCCTCTGAGATATTGTAGAGGGTCTCATCCAGATAGCGCTTCGCCAGCCAATTAGCCATAGGCAGATTCATGTCCAGATAGTTGCCACAGTCCTTTGGTGCAGCCCCTGGCACATCTCCTCGGAAGTCACGGATGAATTCGAACATGCCTGTTACCAGTGGGAGGATATCCCGAGAGGTCAGCTCTCCGGCCAGAAGCAGGTAGCAGCCTGTGCGGCAGCCCATAGGTCCGAAGTAGACGATTCGATCCTTCCACTCCGGGTCATTTCTCAGATAGGTAGCTGCCAGATGCTCGATGGTATGGAGCTCTGCAGTATTCATCACTGGCTCACGATTGGGAGCAGTCATTCTAAGGTCAAAGGTTGTGATAGCGGCGTCGCCGTAGTGATCCACACGAGACACATATACCCCTGGCATCAGATCCAGATGGTTAATGGTGAAACTTGTGATTTTTTCCATGGTATTCTCCTATTCTCTTTTTAAATGTCAAGACTCGCTCGCGCAGTTATCTGCGAATCGATAGAATCTCGTCTAACAAAGCATTGGCGGCATCATACTTCGATAACAGTGGGAGTTCTCTCTCACTATCCTTGGTAATCAGAGTTAACACATTGGTATCCACTCCGAATCCTGCCCCCTCCTGCTTCAGATTATTGGCGCAGATCATGTCTAAATTCTTTTTTTTCAGCTTTTTACGGGAGTTTCCAAGCATATCCTTGGTCTCCATAGAGAATCCGCACAGGGTCTGTCCTTCTAGCTTATGCTCTCCCAGGTAGGCCAGGATATCTCTAGTCTGCTCCAATGGGATACTCCAGTCCTTGATATCTGCCTTCTTTAGCTTATCTCCAGCAGTCTCTGTTGGTCTAAAATCCGCTACAGCAGCTGCTTTAATAATGATATCCTGCTTGGGAGCCTGACTTGTGACTGCCTGGTACATATCCTCTGCAGTGATGATATCGATTACCTTCCCATAGCGAGGTCTAGCCAGGTCTGTAGGACCGCTAACCAGAGTAACTTCTGCGCCGCGCTGAGCTGCTGCCTCTGCAATTGCATAGCCCATTTTTCCAGTGGAATGATTGGTGAGATATCGTACAGGGTCTAGTGACTCTCTCGTAGGACCAGCTGTAACCAGTAGCTTCATCCCCTTCATATCCTTCTCATGGGCAATGGCATGGTCAATTGCCTCTCGTAATACCTCTGGAGAAACAAGCTTGCCCTTTCCTGTAATACCACAGGCCAGATGGCCCTCTTCCGGCTCAATAATCTCCCAGCCATACTGACGCAGTAGTTCCAGATTGTGCTGGGTCACTGGATTCATGTACATATTAGTATTCATTGCAGGTGCAATCAGCTTAGGACAGGTGCATGCCAGAACCGTCGTGGTCAGCATATCATCTGCTAATCCATTGGCTAGTTTTGCAATGGCATCTGCGCTTGCAGGTGCAATCATCACCACATCTGCCTGCTCTGCCAGCGAGATGTGCTCAATCTCATAGGAATGCTGGCGGTCAAAGGTATCCACCACTGTTCGCTGATGGGTCAGTGCGTCAAAGGTCAATGGTGTCACAAATTCTGTGGCATTCTTCGTCTCGATGACATGAACCACTGCATGCTGCTTCATCAGCTTCGATGCCAGATCACATGCCTTATAGGCTGCAATTCCTCCAGTTACTCCCAGTAATACGTGCTTGCCGGTTAACACAATTTTCCTCCCAATTTCAATGCTTCATCATACTATAAGCATACTCTGCTTCATCATAACACAACCCAGGTCCATCAGCATAGAAAAACCACTGGAATTTTCCTAGATCCAGAGACATAATAGAGAAGTATCTGACCCAAGAATTGGGACATTTGAGGAGATTTATATAAGATGAATGACATGATTACCGTAGACATCGGAAATTCTAATATCACCATAGGTCTATTCCAGGGAGAGGACCTATGCTTTACCAGGAGACTTATGACCCATGGTAGCTGGGATGCAAACAGCCTAACAATGGCTGTAAGAGACAGCCTTTTTCATCAGGACATCGTGCAGGAAGCAGCGGCTTATGATTTAGAAGAAGATAACTCCATAGAAACTGGATTCACCGATACAAGGGAAGCTATCCCCTCTATCCAGGCTTACTCCATCATTACCTCTGTGGTGCCAGAACTCACCCCACTTATGAAAGAGAGTCTGCAAGAGATCACCGGGAATACCCCTTTGGTTCTAAGCCCGGACCTAGAAACCGGTATTGATACCAGTCTGTATCAGGGTGGCACCCTAGGTAGCGACCGCCTTGTAGATATGGCTGCTGCAAGCCAGCTAGCAGATGGACCTATTATGACAGTAGACCTTGGCACCTGCACCACCATTAATGTAATGGATGCCAGGCGCACCTTCCTAGGTGGTATGATCCTCCCTGGTATCCAGTTAGAGCTTCGAGCCTTGGCTGATGGAACTGCTCAACTCCCTAGTCTTATGCCAGAGCCTGTGACAGAACTCCTGGGCCGTAATACCAGAGATAATATGCTAAGTGGTACCATAGCCTGCACAGGATTAGAGATCCAGGCCATAGCAGACCGGGTAGAGAGGGATCTCGACCTGGAAAAAGGTAGTCTCCAGGTCATCCTTACAGGTGGGCTTGGTCAATTGGTTCTGCCCTGGATCGATGGTCCAGTGACCTATGAGCCGGATTTGATGCTCCATGGACTTCGCTCTATCCTTCTTCGGAACCAGAAATAGCAAAAAAACCAGCCAATCGTCTCTCCCCAGAGACAACCCGTTGGTTTACATTTCTAAATATCACTGATCATCCTGTCACGTATGGCTGCGTCGATCATGGGCGGAGTCTGCATAATAAATCCGCTTATCATTGTACTTATTATTCTCTGCTTCCTCTAAGAGTTCATGATAGTTCTTCTTAGAGTCGCCAGCCTCGACGATACCAACCGCTAAGTGATAGCCGTTCTTATCCTGTTGGTGCTGGATCTTAGTCATCTCCATTCGGAGGTAATCCTTCGGCTGTGTACGATTAACCACCACGAATTCCGCCGCACTAATACGGTAGATATTCTCCTTATGGTACTTGTTCGCCAGAACCTCAGATAGCTCTCGAAGGAACTCTTCACCCTTCATGTGATTATCCATATTTCGAAGATTATAGAGCTCTGCTGCATCGATTAGGATCAGAGTCATGGGATATGGCTTCCTAGCGTAGTCCTCTGCGTCTTTATCGAAACGATTACGGTTCATAACCCCCGTCAGTATATCCGTCTCACTTAGGATTCTCAGCTTACGTTTCTGCATGACATTCTCCAGATGGATTTTATTGAAGAAAATCTCTGCACTAATAGAGATCACAGAGCATGCAATGGCATTCCAATAGTCCACCCGGGCCACACTATAAGGCTTCAGCATCATGGTGAAGTAATTATAGAAGATGACAACTGTGCCAGTAATAACAATCTGTATCAGGGGTCGATCGATGAATAGAAGCGGAATCATAACCAGTGCCACGATAAAGGCAACCGCTCTGGCATTGGGACTGAGATATGACATCACAGCCGTAGCGCCATAGACAAACAGACTCAGGCCATAGATAAATCCCTGGGCTGTAACCGGTTTCTTCTTCCCAATTGTAATACAATGGATCCAAGTAAGAAATGCTGCCGAACATACAGCAAAATAGACGGCACGTCCTCCCTCGAATACTTCTACAAAGCAATTCAAAGTTCCAATCGCGCCAAAAAGAATCGCAATAATCAGGCTGAAGATTGTCAGTACCTTGCGATTTTCCTCCCAAATCTCTTCTCTTACAGAGACATACTCATTCTCTGACACTCCTGCGAATAGGAGCATATTGATAACCTTATCCATGTTCCTCTCCCCGCAATGGATGTACACTTTTTCTTAGTGTGCTATGCAGAATCCCCATCCTGCATAGCAATTGGTCTGAAATACCCCTTTCAGCCGTTTCATATCGATTACTAGAGGCCCCGTGCCTCTTTAAATGCGTACTCCTCCCTCAAGAACTACCCACTGCGATCATACATCCTCTCCCTCTACTAGAAGACATCGCTACGGAGTGAATCCCTCCACCACCATAAACCGATATGCTCCACTGCAATCGTAGAATCGCTTTCTCTTACACGATCAGTGGTCTTACACTATATTATTATAGACATCTGTCCCTTATTATCAAGTTATTTCACATGAAAAAAGCCTCATGATTTGTGTTTGTTGCATGAAAATATCGCAACATATGTGCAAAATATGCTGCGATATGTATAGAATTTTATAGATTTGGCTTCCCTAATCCATCTCCCTCATGGAAGATCTGATCAGCACCTACAATAGCAATATTTTGATAATTTGGATCTGTTTCTAAGTCGATTTTTTCCATGGTTTCGATGTCTACAACGACAGGACGAAGCTGATTGGACTGGTGATTCTCCACCACACGGGCGATACGACCATTGGTTAATGTGACATTGATACCCACCGGATAGATCACCACATAAGATAAGAAGGTCTCTAGTGTCTCAAAATCGAACATCTCTCCGCCTTTTTCCATGAGGTAGACGATGACCTCTCCTGGATCATAGGCCTCCTTATAGCTCCTTTTCTGAATCATAGCATCATAGACATCTGCAATATGAATAATGCGAGCGAATTCAGGGATCTTTTGACCCTTTAACTTCCTGGGATAGCCTGTTCCGTCCACATTCTCATGATGCAATAGGATGCCCATCCGTACATTGGTGGTAATCTTCACATCATTATAGAGCATGTCATAGCCAATCTGAGGGTGCTCTCCCATGATTCGCCACTCCTCATCATTCAGAGGGCCAGGCTTATAGAGGATCCGATCTGGAATCTTCGACTTTCCGATGTCATGGAGCATGGCAGCTAGAGTTAATTCCTCCACCTTCTCATCACCCCAGCCCATGCCTAGGCCACAGGCTGCAGAGAGGATTGCCACATTGATACTATGGTTATAGATATCATGATTATTCTGCCTCAGGTGGGCTAGTTCAATCAGTCGATCATCCATATCCACCAGGTTATTTACGATATCTGTGGAGAAGTACATGACCTTTTCTGTATCCAGTTTCTTCATCGCCTTCACAGTATCGACACGCTTCTCTTCTGAGAATACCTCTCGGATATTCTCGAATTTGCTGAATTCATCATAGATGAAGAGACCGGGATAATGGATTCGATTCAGTGTGACTAAGAGGTCAGCAGTCACCTCATGATTTGCCGCCAGAAGTCGAACCCCACGGTCATCATATATCGCTTTTTGTGAGATCATCCCCGGTTGGAGATGCTCGGTCGATATATACTTCATAAATGTAAACCTCCAACAAAACTACTGTGCTTAAGCCTTATGGTTTCCATGAATCGTCATCACCAAACATACCGAATGGATCTGTAAGAAATGGTTTTCCAAAAGGACCCTTATTCTTAAGAATATAACCCTGTGGATGAAGACGCAACACCTCTTTCACGCTCTTTTGTGTCATTTTTCCAGTTAGAAACGTCACATCGAAGTTCTTACTCTCCCCTCTTTTTTGACAGGCTGCACCACAGGATGAAGGCCACTAATAGCACCGCAAAAGTCATCCATCCTATGAGCTGGGCCAGTCCCTGGTTACAGAACTTGTCGTAGTAGCCCTTGAAGAAAATAAGGAGAATGATTACTGGGAGAACCCAGGTCATGTATATTCTTAATTTAGGAGAGAGCTTTAATCCCTTTCCTGTATCTGCTTCCTGAATGAAAGCATCCCAGCCCCAGCCATTCTTTCTGGTACAGAAGAGGACGAAGGCCAGACTGCCCAGAGGCAGAAGATTATTGGATACGATGAAGTCCTCTAGATCCAGCACGCTAGATCCTGTCCCCAGTGGGGCGAAGTCACTCCACAGATTATAGCCCAGGACACAGGGCATGCTTAGAAGCATCACAAGAATCGCACTGACCAGGACACTCTTCTTACGACTCCAGCCGAACATATCCATGTCATAAGCGATAATATTCTCGAATACTGCTACAACAGTAGACAGAGCCGCGAAGGATAGGAAGAGGAAGAACATGCCTCCCCAGAACTGTCCCCCAGCCATCTGACTGAATAGATTTGGGATTGTGATAAAGATAAGGCTCGGGCCAGCATCTGGTGCAATGCCATATGCAAAGCACGCAGGTATGATGATAAAGCCTGCCATTAAAGCCACTGCCGTATCTAAGGATGTTACTATAACAGCTTCTCCTGTAAGGGAACGGTCCTTATCCAAGTAAGAGCCGAAGATTAGCATAGCACCAATACCAATGGATAGGGTGAAAAATGCCTGGCTCATGGCAGCATAGATCACATTGCCCCAGCCCTGCTTGGCCATGGCCTTGAAATCAGGAACCAGATAGAACTCTATTCCAGACTCGGCACCCTTTAAGAAGACAGAATGAACTGCCAAAATCACCATCAATGCAAGTAATGCAAGCATCATATATTTGGTGACTCGTTCTACACCCTTCTCCACACCAAAGAAGCAGATGACAAAACCGATTACGCAGACCAGTATTGTCCAGAAGGATAACTCACCCACATTCCCAAGCATAGAAGTAAAACCAGGGGCAATTTCCTCTGGCCTCTTGCCTACATATTCCCCTCGTAACTGCCTTACAAAGTAATCAAGCATCCATCCACATACAGTGGTGTAATACATCATCAGCATGTAGCAGCCTAAGATACTAATCCACTTCAGGTGATGCCACCGGCTTCCCTTCGGCTCTAGCATATCAAAGGCACGAGCGGCACTCTTCTGGGCGTTTCGACCAATGGCAAATTCCGTTACCATAACTGGAATTCCCAGGATCAGAAGGAAGATTAGGTAAAGAAGAATAAAGGCAGCTCCACCATACTGTCCACAGAGATAGGGGAACTTCCATACATTTCCAATACCGATGGCACATCCTGCTGACACCAGGATAAAACCAATACGAGAACCAAATTTCTCTCGATTTCCTTTTCCTGTCTTTTTAAGACCTTTTTCTTGACTCATCTTTTTCTTTTCCTTTTTTATGTTTTAGAATATGTGCCGTTCGATTTCATACATACCGATTTTCCTTCGCCATCATGCTTCCTTCAGCGAATTATTCTCAATAATTGTTAATAAAGTATAGAAATAAACCTATGGAAAGTCAACGTGTGAAAGTGTCCACGCACCCCCTTGTATTCTCCCTGTCAATCCACAATGAACAATCTATTGTCTAATTCTATTCAACCTTTATGTAATTAACATTCTATCTACTTTTTATAATCTATCCACAATTAATATTCTATCTACATTTTACAATCTATCTATAATTAGTATTCTATCCACTATATACATTCTATCTACTTTTCTATCAAAGGAAAAGCCCTAGGCAAGCCTAGAGCTTCATAAAACCTATCGATAATCAACTATCATACGAGAAAAAACAATTTCGAATCCCAATTCCATCAAGAAAGAAATCAAGGCTTCATCAAGGCCTCCGTAATGGCAACTCCCATAAAGCCAGCAACCATATCTAAAAAGCGACCCACATCCTGTCCCCTGGTCTCCTCATAATTATCGCAGACAAGGCAGGCAATCGTACGTCCATGGTATTGAATAGGTGCCATCACACCACACTTAATACCACGCTCACTAAGGTACTCATAGATACCTGGATTGGACTCTCTCAACGCATCCACACTTTCAATCTGGATGGGGATGCCCTTCTCTAGTTGGTTATATTGCCCGAATAAGGAGTATTCGCTTCTCATTGACTCAATATCTGCTGGATTAGGTTCAAGGCCTTCTAGGGACCAAATAACGCTTTCTAGAGGTATCTCCTCATCAAGTATCCACACCATCAATCGGTCCGGATGGATAATGTAACTTGTCTCCTCGAGCATTCGCTCTATTCGCTTCTTGTAAGTTAGATCCTGGGTAATCAGTCCTGCAATACGTAAGACTCTCTCATCCATGGTCCAACTCTTGGTGAGTTGATTCTCTCCGAAGTCACCAGCTTCAACTCTCATAAAGGTCAGCGTACAATAGCCTGGCTCTTCTGTAGGACACATGGTGAAGCGAACCCAGGTACCTACAGTCGGGCTAAAGGACACACCTCTTAATTCCTCTCCTGTCTCCTCAACCTGCTGGGCAAAGTGTAGTAATTCAGTATCACCTCTAGGAGATGTATTAAGATAGGTGTCTCCAACCAGCTCCTCTGGAGTGCGATTTATCATTTTGGCATAGTGTTCATTCACATAGACATATTCAAGATCCTTTACCATATCCTGACTGGAGTCCTTCTTCATGCGGAAGAGGATAAATCCTGCAGGCATTTCCTGAAGGAGCTTCTGTCGATTCAGATGATCATGAACCAGTTGCTCCTCTTTTTTTCTACCAGACTTCAGATCACATTTTTCCTGTAGTAGGAAGAAGATATCCTGAACTTTTTCTACTTCCTGACAGGAAACCACAGCACTGGCAGAATGAATAGTGGCAGAAATATCATCGATGTCTCGAATTCTCTGAATCTCTCTATGCACCTTACGAAGACGTCTCTCCATAACCGCGGTCTGATCTCCCACAGACAGAATCATAAATTTGTCCTCTGTCTGGCGAAAGATGGACATATCCTTAAACTCATCTCGTATCTTGTCTGCCACAATGGCCATGAGATCCTCAGCCATTTTTTTGTCATACCAACTGCAGAGATCCTTATAGGACAGGACTTCAATCTCTGCCGTGGTATATATTTCTCCATGGAGCCTGTAGAAGTCATCCGCACGAAGGAATGAAATCATCATACCTAGATCATTCTGGAGTCCTGTTACGGCATCTAGTCCTACCCGCATCTCTAATTGGTTAGCAGATCGGTTAACCACATCCATGTCATAGAAGAAGCCAATTAGTCCTACAATCTCACCATTGTCATACATAGGAAATTCACTTGACACAACAGTCTTCTTATTTCCACCAAAGAGAATCTCACGATTGTGATGTAGGTAGCCCTGGCCAGCTTGTAATACCTGGTTCTCCTCTTCGATGACCTGGGATAGATTTAGATTCTGGTTCCAGGACATCTGCTCAATGGTTTTACCGATGATTCCACTTGCAGCACCCAGTCCAAAGTAGTCTAAGAAGGTCTTATTCGCGCCTTGGAATCGACGCCCCTTGTCCTTCCAGTAGACCGCAATATCGATATTCTGAGATAATGCCACCCATCGACTGGCATTCATTCGAATATCAGGAGCATTGATATCACATGCCTGATAGGACTCTGATGCATGATCCCCTTCTAGAACCATGCTTCGAAGCATAGAGATATTATGAACATTCTTCAATGGATTATCACGGACAACATGTAGAACACGTGCTGTCTGACGTACGCCATTTCGAGGAAGGAAAAAGAGCGAATGCTCCTGCCACATATACCCTCCGTCTCTGGTCTGCAGGCGGAAGATATCCATCACAGTCTCCTGCCCTGTATGGGAGAGGAGCTCTCTCATATTGCCTGGTGAAATAAACCGCTTCAGTCTCTCCCGGTCCTCTTTTACAAAGCGACTATACTGTCTTTCATCCTCCACGAGGGCGCTATACCCCTCTGTTATGGACCCAACAGGCTCTAATTCACTAGCAGAACTCAGTACCTCAATAGTATCTAGGTCCAAATCAATGAGATATACGGTACTGTACTGAGACAGGATATTTCGAATTGTTGAATCTAGTTTTCTTGTACGTTCACGATTATCCTCTACCGTAAGGTCGGTCATTACAACCTTAATGATAGACTGTTTGCCCTGTTTGGATACGCAGGTAGCCTCCACTACAAAGTATCGATCTGAAGCCACAAAACTAATGCGTTCACTGCCAAAATTCTCCACAATTCGGTTGGCCACACTACAGAAGCGCTTCGCTAGTACTCCGCCTTCCATATTCAGGTGTTGGTTGACAACTGATTCATCCAATCCATTACCACTCTGCACGATCTCTCGGTAGTGCTTATTTCTATAAATCAGGTGGAATTGCTGCTCTTGATCATAGAGATAGAGTGCAATGGGCTGATCTGAGATGACATTTACGAGACCAGCACGATCATAGAACTCGTCCTCTTCTCTGGTCTCCGCCTGAATCCTTCTTGCCTTTAAGCTATTTTTCAACTGCTCCAATGGCTCTGGTCTACCATAGTAGTAGCCCTGGATATATTCACAGCCAATCTGCTCTAGGAAATGCAGTTGCTCTTCTGTCTCAACTCCCTCACACAGGGTATGAACTCCAAGGTCTTTGGCCATAGGAACTATGGATTGGATAATACAGCGGCTTCTCTCATCAAAGTCCCTCATGAAGCCCATATCAATTTTGATCTCATCAAATTCAAAGTTTTTCAGGGTATTCAGTGAGGAATATCCGCTACCAAAGTCATCCATGAGAACCATATAACCACTGTTATGGAACTCCCGAATCTGCTCACGGATTCGCTCTGGATTATCCATTACAGTTGTCTCCGTGATTTCTACACGGAAGTATCTTCGCTGCAGGCGATACTTCTCAACGGTCTTCTCTAGTATCCCGTGAGGATCGCCATACAGGAAGTCTGTTCTAGAGAAGTTTACAGAGACCGGAATCAATGCAATTCCTCGATCCAATGAGGCCCGCATATCTTCCGCAATCATCTCAACCATGTATTTATCTAATTGCCAGGTCAGACCTGCTTCTTCTAGCATTGGGACAAACTCTGCAGGAGACAGAAAGCCATATTTTGGGTCTTCCCATCTGGTGAGTGCCTCCATACAACAGACTTTTTTATTCAGCGTACGTACGATTGGCTGATAATATACTTTGATATGACCGCATTCTAGAGCACGGTCTATATTTGACAGGATATAGCCTCTGCGCTGGGACTCCACAACCATCTTCTCATCGAAAACAGCATAATGGGACCCTAGATTACGTGGAGCCCTATGACAAGCCATATCTGCGTAGTCACAGGCGATGTGTACCTGAACCCCTGAGTGATAAGTGCGATATACACCAGCTCGAACCGGAAGGGTACGTCCATTATTGAGGGCGGATGTCTCCTGAAAGATCTGGTCTAGGACAGGGCCATATTCGCTCTTCTCTGTGTAGGCAAAGAACTTATCCGCCCCAAAGCGTGCGCTCTGAATCTCACCAAAGTGTCGGCTTAGAATCTGGGCGAACTCCTGGAGTAATACCGTTCCTTCGTCGAAGCCATAGCGGCGATTGTAGTCCGTCAAACCATTTAGATCAAAGCAGATGAAGATTGGCTGAAGTCCTTGTCTTAAACTGCTCTGGATCCATCCGTCTGCATGGTAAAAAAAGCCTGCCATATTGGACAAACCTGTGAGCTCGTCATAGTATCGATTTTCTTTTTTTATCCCTCTATCCATCATAGTTTTCTCCTCTATGTCATATATTGGGGATTATATCACTCCTGATTTCCCTTAAAATACTTTGGCCTTATTCTTCTCAGAATTTTAATAATTCCGAGATTTTTGGACTGGTTCTCTCTGCTTTTTCATGGGATTTAAGTCTGTCGTACCATCTTCTTTTTGCTATTTTTTGATGAAAGTTTATCCCTAGTTCCATCTTCTTTTTGCTATTTCTTGCATGACAGTTTACATTTTCAATGCAAGTGACTATCATAAATAAGTCAATTTAGGATTCATAGAAAGTGTGTCATGAAAACGAATAAAAACAAGGTCTTGAGAAAACTTTTTTTCTCAACACTCTACCTCTCAGCCTTTACATTTGGCGGCGGGTATGTGATTGTCACCTTGCTTAAGAAAAAGTTTGTGGACGAGCTACACTGGATAGATGAAGAAGAGATGCTAGATCTGGTGGCCATTGCCCAGTCTTCTCCTGGAGCAATCGCCGTCAATGGTGCGATTGTAGTGGGTTATAAACTGGCTGGGCTCCTAGGTGTTCTAGTATCTGTATTAGGGGCTATCCTACCCCCATTCTTTATCCTAACCACCCTATCCTTTTTCTATGGTATGTTTCGTGAAAATCATATTATTCAAAGCATGTTAAAGGGAATGAATGCTGGAGTTGCAGCGGTTATTATCTCTGTTGTATGGGATATGGCTGCAGGAATCATCGCGTCAAGAGATCTCCTTTTGATTGTGATTATGCTTCTTGCATTCGTAGCCAACTATATTTTCGGTATAAATGTGGTCCTCATTATCCTTGTTACTGCTCTATTTGGCGGCCTTTATACCTTTCTTCGTGAGAAAAAATCCAAAAAGGATATGAAGGAGGACTTGCATAGATGATTTATTTTGAATTATTTCTTGCATTTCTGCAAATAGGTGCTTTCTCCTTCGGCGGTGGGTATGCAGCCATGCCTCTCATTAAAGGCCAAGTTGTAGAACGATACCACTGGATGACAACCAAGGATTTTACGGACCTTATAACGATTTCGCAGATTACTCCTGGACCAATTGCAATCAATGCTGCAAGCTTTGTAGGACATAGCGTAGCAGGAGTATTGGGAGCTATTATTGCAACTCTTGCAGTTATTCTCCCATCTTGTATCTTCGTAACCTTCTTAGCTTGGATCTATACCAAGTATCGGGATCTTACCTTGATGCAGGGAATTCTCCGATTTCTTCGTCCAACAGTTGTAGCTCTAATCTTTGTCGCTGGTTTAGACATCTTACTACCAGCACTTTTCCCGAATGGATTCTTACTTACGAATCATCAAGGGCAGGTTTTATATATTAATCCTATGGATTGGCAGGTATTTATCCTTTTTCTGATTGGTCTTTTTGCTCTACGTGTAAAGAAGATGGATCCTGTGCTTGTAATGTTTTCACTAGGAATTGTGGAAGTGATTATTCAGACGGTTAGCTGAGTTTTATGTTCGTTCGTTTATGCAATAATTCCTACTCCGTTTTTTTCGTTAAGTTTATTTGCAAGTGATTATATATGATTTATTTTCAACAACACTTTAATTTATTTTCTTTTATTTAGAGCTTCTCTAGCTCTTTATTTATAAGGGTTTTAGATGCAACTTATGACTTTTTTAGTAGTCGGTTTCCAACTAGGTAGGAGTAAATTATCGATTCTGGATACGAAAATCTTAGAATTTTTTCACGAAAGCTGTGACTCTCTTGGAGTTGCAGCTTTTTATTTGTCGATTTTTTCGGAGCCTTTTTTTATAAATGTAGACCAGATTCTACGATTTCTTCGTTCTTATGGAAAAAAACGGAGCATTGTAATTGGAAGCATTTTGTTTGGTTTATCATTTTAAAGAAAAAATCGGAGTTTTACCTGCTGCTATGACTTGGTACTTGCTTTATTCATAACTTTTCTCTCACCATCTTTAAGTTTCTTCCTTATAGACTATGTAATATACCAATAATTCCAGGCATATTAGGCCTTTAGACACTTTTAATTAACGAGGATTCCGGAGTATTTTACGTGGAATTTAATACTATATTTCAAGAATATTAAAGTTAACGACTTTTTCGGAGCATTTCATTTTATCTGATCCAGTACTTGTAGACTTGTACTCATGGCTCTTATGCATGTCCTGTAACAAATGCCCTTGTAGAATAATAGGTATAAAAGTTGGCCCAAGTTCTAGCAGATTCCAGGTATAGGGCCTGGTAGATGTTCTCACATCTGTTTTAATTTGAGATCTAGTATAAATCTTGATATAGAACCCTGGTTTAGACATGACGAATGCCTTTATTTTAGGCATTTTCATTATTTACTTAACGAAAAATATGGAGTATATTTACCTTCGTTTTGGAGAAATTATGAAACTTGTTGAAAAAAAAGGAGTTCTTAGATTCTAGCAATGCATTTCATGGGAGATTATCAGCATCAAATCCTTGTTTTTGCTCCGTTATTTTCGTTATCTAAGATAGATTCTCCATTTTCTTCTCACAATTTCTCTGTTTTTCTCGTTAATTTCATCTAATGTAAATGTTCTTCTGCTATGCTTGTCAGTGACGGCTCCGATTTTTTCGTTCATTTTTCATAAACTCCGATATTTTCGTACGTTGACTACTTTATTTTCTCCTCTGATTAATTATTCTCCGATATCCTCGTTCGTAAACTCCGATTTTATCGATAATATATATATAAACTCCGATTTATTCGTTACCTTATCTAGCTCCGATATTGTCTTTCATATACTCCGATATCTTCATATGTGTTCTCCTAGATCTTCCTTTGATTTCTCCGCAATCTTCGTTATAATACCAATGAATCTCCGACATCTTCTATTTTCTACTCCGACATCCTCCTTAAAAAACTCCAACTTTGTCGTTAAAATACTTGCATTTTTTTCTCTATTAGGATTTAATGGTCTTTGTAGAATTGTTTTTTGTTGATGAATGGAAGTACTTTTATTGTAATTGTAACTGTATTTCTGTTGATTTCATGCAAGAGAAGAGAGATTTATGGAGAAAGAGATTAATCTAGCTGAGGATCATGTTAATATTTCCAATGTCCTAGCTCGTAAGAAGATGAAGAGTGACTTGGCTGAAAGTAAGGTCAATGTTATGGCCATCAAAAAGGCTGAGTCAGATGGATTCGATTTAGAGGCTACTGATAGCAAGGGTAAGAAGTACACCTATTACGCAGTATCTTTTACTACAAATGAGATGCGTAAAGCTCTTACACCAGATGATACAGAGGGTAAGCCTTCTGGTAGTTTTTATAACCGTCTTCGTAGCCTGGCGATTCGTATGGCGCAGCGCTTAGTTATCCTCACAGATAGTGAAGGACAGTTTAGTGTCCAGCACTTTTATCACAGTGTGGACTACAAGAATGGTAAGTTTACCGTAGCCTTTGAGAACGTTATGCTGCCATATGTACGTAATGAGATTAAGAAGATTGGTTATACACAGATGGATTTTCCAGTCCTCTGGTCCTTTGAGAGTAATGGCGCATTTCAGCTCTATTCTCACCTGAAGAGTGAACTTTTCCACGTGAAGTCCTATCCAGACCATACTTCTACACAGGCTGATTTGGAGACGTACCCAGTACGTTTTGGAGTTTCTGAATTACGTGTTGCCCTTGGTTTTGTATCCCTTGAGGATAATGATCAGGTCTATGAAGAGGCTTCTAAGGGTCATCCGAAGTGGGAGAAACTAGAGAAAGCTCAGAAAAAGCCTAAATATCGCCGTTATGGTGACTTTAAGAATAAGGTTTTATTACCAAGCATTCAGGAAATTAACGAGCGTTCAGACCTTTACATTGATCATATCTATGAGGAAAAGGTAGGAAAAGGCGGTAAGGTTGAGTATATCACTTTCTATATTGCTTATAATCTAGACTATATTAAGTCTCATGTCTGGAATCAGGGAACTGAAGCTAAGGAAGCCTTCATCCCCAATAAGGATATTCTCAGTGTTCAATCGGTTAATCCATATGCGAATCTGTCATATGATGAAGCGAAGACTATCTATGAGGCTGGAAAGGGTGATCTAGAGCGCATTAATGCAGCAATTGAGTATACTTCTAAGCAGCCGAATGTTGAGAATTTCGTTGGATATGTTTTAACACTCCTGAAAAAAGGTGATGGTTTTACCGAGAATAAAGCTACGGTTTATGGTTCCGAAGATTCTGCAGCTGCTATGCAGAGCATTCATGAGAGTATTCATGAACCTAATGGTGATATCGCTCAAAAGGTCTGGGATAAGAACAAATCTAAGCCTGAATTTGCTGAGTTTGTCTCCTACTTAGAGGACCAGGGCGTTACTTTAGAGATGTATGAACTTACTTTCACATTATCTGAGCGTAATCGTGAGTTTGTTAACTGGAAGAAGGAATTTCATCCTTAATTACTGCTTCTCTTCTATCTCTTAACTCTTTTCAAATGCTTAAATAAACCCTGTAGATAGGTCATTAGAGCCTGTTTACAGGGTTTTTTGTTATGCTCTTTTATATATTTATTTGTATTTCTGCAGTTACTCATTCATGAGTGATATCTTTTGCATTGTCTATTTCAATTGTGTGATAAAAATCATAATTGATTGAAAGACAGATAATTTATCAATTATTCCGCAAATGTCAAATAATTGAATAGAATCATTCTTATCATTATCAGTTTGATAAGATTTCCTTCGTTTAATCTATTGGGATCAGATTTCTGGATATGATTAATTTTTTTACCTTTAATATCTTTTTAGACATAATTAGTTGCTTCATATATCAACCTTAACTGCTTTTCCTCTGGATAAGACAAAACTAGTTGATTTATGAATTATTTTTGACTAATTTATCACATGATAGACCTGCGTTATTGCTTTAATTTCTAGCGCTTTCCACTTGTTGATTATTTTATCAACATCGCTTTTCCATACTTATCACATATTAATCATTGTGAATACCGATCCAATTCAGCCTTTCAGGAGGCCGTTTTTTATAAAATCATGGTACTTAGGATTCTAGGTATTATTGATATAGTTTTTCTGATTGAAATATATGGTATTTATCTAATATGTTGATTATAGTCTATCTATGGAGTCTTTTCAATATATTATTACTATTAAATATTTATAAAATGTTGTTTCTGTTTAATATGTATAGAATATACGTTATTTCTATACTATTAGATATACTCTCTATATTAAAAATATATAATCTATACAGTATATACAATATATTTAACCCTACTATTTATTTAATGTAGGGAACTTTGCCGATCTGATCTCATTTAGGTCTCCTGGAATAGTCTTACCATTATTCTTATACTTACTGGTATGGATTGATGGCTTTTAGCAAAATATGGCTATCTATTTTTAGCCTAAAATCCAGTCAAAACTGTATCGCTATTTTCTACTAGTTGATTTATAATATAACAAGTGAAGAACTTGAGACTTTTTTATCCAAAAAAAATTTTAAAATAGCAGTGAAATACATACAATCTATCGTATCTATATATTACATATCATATATACAATAAAGCCATAAAGTATATAATATCCAATAAATATAAATAAGCCGATAAAATCAATTAATTTATAAAGAATAATAGAGATAACAAGAACAAGAAAGCCAATAGATATATAAAGACCGTAAAGAACAATAAGGCTAAAGAATACAAAGAAAGCAGAAAGAATAAAAAACATAATTAGAATAAAAGAAATATAAAACACAATAAAACCAATAGAAACATAAAGAATAAGATAACTAATAGAAATATAAAGCATAAGAAAACTATAAAGAATTCAAAACATGATAAAACTATAAAGAATTTAATGAACATAAAGAGCAAAAGGAACATAAAGACTAAATAAAATGATAGATATAATAAAGTTATAAAAGACATAAGGACTGTAAAACATTAAAAAATCAATAAAAGTAATAAAGCCATAAGAACTATAAAATTCTTTAAATTTATAAAGACTAATGAAAACTATAAAACCATAAAAGTCATAGAAGCGATAAAAAATGAAAAAAACTAGACAAATATAGTAGATAAAATGTAAGGGAATTATATATGGAATAGAAATAATAAATTATATAGAAAAGATATCTAGACGAAATGAGCTGGAACATATAAAATAGATAAGAAAAAATAGAAAAAAACAGAAAAAATAGATTGTATAGATTAGATAGGAATGGTGAAAATATGGGCAATGCAATAACGATTATGTTTACGAACCAAAAGGGTGGAGTCGGAAAGACCTCTACCTGTCTGGGACTGGCTGAGGCGTTTCGTTACATGGGAAGGAAAGTTTTATTAGTAGACTGTGATCCTCAGGCAAATACTACAAGTTCTTTTCAGGTAGATACAGATGGTATTGCAACACTTTATGATTTGATTGTAAATCGTGAACCAATTGAAAATTGTATCATTAGTAATGGTGATGGAATCGATATTCTCCCAGGCGATAAAGTATTAAAGGCCCAGGAAGATATGATTGGACCAGAGAAGATTACAAGACTTCAGCATGAGTTAAAAAAGGTGAAGGATGTATATGATTACATCTTAATCGATACAAATCCTGGAACAGGATTTTGTGTAAAAGCATCGTTTGCTGCAGCTGATGGTGCAATCATTCCATTAAATTTTGAGAAATATGCAATTGATGGTCTAGCAGATGTAATGAGAACAATGGATAGCTTCAGAGATCTGAATGAAGATTTCAAACTCTTTGGTGTTCTTATTAATAAGTTAGATATGAGAATGGGAGATCAGAGACAGGCAAATGATCAGTTTGAAAAGATGAACGGACAAAAGATGGGTGATCAGATCCTTCATGTGTTTGATACTAAGATCCGTACTGATCAGACTATTCCAAAAGCTCAGACAAGAGATGAATCTATTTTCGAGAATTATAAAGGTAGTAAAGCCCAGCAGGATTTCCTGGCATTAGCCGAGGAATTTGAGGAGGAGATTAAAAATGGCTAAAAACATCAGAGAGGCGGATGGATTTAATAATATGTTTGCAAGTCTTGGCGGATTTGGAAACAATACTACTAGAAAGAATGATACAAAAAAGCCAGCAGCGAAGTCTCCTTTAGATAAAGAAAAAAAGGCTGAAGAGAAGAAAGAACATGTAAAAGTAGTTGAAAAGGATACTGAGAAGGCAGAAAAAGAGTCTACTACAAAGTCAGAAGTAGAAAAGAAAGCTAAATTGGAACCTAAATCTACTACAAAGACGGCTGTAATTACAGAGGAAAAGCCTACTAAGAAGGAAGAGTTAGAGGCTGAAGAAGCAAAGTCCGAAGAAACTGTAGAAGCTGAAGAAGTACCTGAAACGAAAGAAGTGCCAGTAGAGCCTGAGGCTGAAGAAGCCGTAGGAGTTAAGAAGCCAGTAGCGAAGAAAAAAACAAATACATCCAAAACTGCAAAGAAAACATCCATCATGGATGAAAATGAACCGACAGAAAACACATCTGTACGACTCTATGCTAGAAATAAAAAGTACTTTGAAATCAGATCTGCACAATTAGGTGTAAGCCAGATGGAATACATCAACTTCTTATTAGAAGAAGAAGCAAAGAGAGAAGAAGGCCTCGATTTAGATCCTTTTACAATCGAATTACCAAAAAAAGAGAGCACAAGCATCAAGGCGTTAGTATTAGCTAGTCATAATATGGACTTCCTGAGAGATGCATCTGCAAAACTTGGTATGAAAATGACACAGTTCATTAACTGGATGTTAGATAATGAACGCGAACGTGAAAGAACAAACGGACCAAGAAAGAAAATCAAATAATTCTAATTAAGACACATGAATCAACTAGTACATTTGATTGAATTCATACGTTTAATCGATTATATGTCTATTAAATAGGCATTTTAATAGCTAATTGGATGCTAGGAAAATGAGCCTGTAAAGCTAATAAATATAGCTTTACAGGCTCGTTGTACTTTATATCAACAAGGAAAGTGATAGTATTTTGATGAATAACTATATGTTTTAAAAACTTAAAACTGCATATTCAGAAAGAAAAAATACAATTCGGAATCCAAAAAACCAATTGTAAATGAATTTCAAAATACAATACATAGAACGTAAATCTGAATGCTTTTTTAGAACAACGAGGGGTGGAAGCAGCTAGGATATAGGAATTCTTTAGAACAAGGAGGGATGGGAGCAGTTAGGATATAGGAATTCCTTAGATCAACGATAGATGGTATCAGATTGATTATAGACACAGACTATAACTAGGTCTATATTTCATGTATTATACAATACCCATAGAAGTTGCTATGATTACATCAGGTTAACCGAACAGGAAAAAGATTACAAAAACATAACAAAAAAAGATTACAAAAACAAAACAGGAAACGATCGAAAAAGAAAAAAGGTTTCACTAGTTCTATAAAGAAGAATCACTAGCACATTTAGGAGGAAAACCAAGATGAAGAAGAAAGTTTTAGCATTAGCGCTTGCAACAATAGCCGTTATTGGTGCACTGACAGGATGTGGATCATCCTCTAAGAAGATCACCGTTGCAATACCAAATGACACAACCAATGAGGCGAGATCATTACTTCTCTTAGAGGAGAATGGCCTGATTAAGTTAGATAAGGACGCTGGTATCCAGGCAACTGTTAAGGATATCAAGAAGAATCCTTACAACATTGAATTCAAGGAAGTTGAGGCTGCTCAGGTTCCTAATGTATTACAGGATGTAAACTTCGCAGTTATCAACTCAAACTATGCACTGGATGCAAAGTTAAACCCAACCAAGGATGCACTTGCAATCGAGGGATCCTCCTCAGCATATAGTAATATCCTTGCAGTAAAAGAAGGAAACGAGAACACAGACCTTACGAAGGCTCTGAAGGCTGCTCTGGAGTCCAAGCAGGTTGCTGATTTCATCGCTAAGCAGTATGATGGTGCTGTTGTATCCACAGTTGATAATCCTACAGATGGATATGATTCTTCTGTTGACTATGCAAAGCTTGCTGGTCAGAAGATCACAGTTGCAGCATCTCCAACTCCTCACGCTGAGATCCTGGCAGTAGCTAAGGACATCCTGGCTAAGAAGGACATCACCCTTGAAGTAACTGAGTTTACAGATTACGTACAGCCAAATAAGGTTGTTGACTCTGGAGAAATCTACGCTAACTACTTCCAGCATAAGCCATACTTAGATGACTTCAACAAGGAAAATGGTACCAAGGTTGTATCCGTAGCTAGCATTCACGTTGAGCCAATGGGGATCTATGGTGGCAAGTCTAAGTCCCTGGATGAACTGAAGAAATAATTAGACCTTCCGAAATAAATCAAAATAACAAAGCTTGGTTTATATCTCCTTATTGGAAATGTGGACCAAGCTTTATGGTGTTTATAGAGATATAGAAATTTAAGATATAGAAATCTAATTTATAGAAGTCTGAGATATAGAAGCCTAAAATAAAGAAGTCGAAGACATAGAAATCTAAAAGATGGCAATCTAAAAAAATAGGTGTCTAAGGAATAGAAGATTAAAATATAGAAATCTAAGATATAGAAGTCTAAATGGAGAAGCAAGAATGATTGAAATAAGGGAATTAAATAAGACATTCACCAGCGGTGGCGATACAGTCGAAGCCCTGCAGAATATTAACCTCACGGTAAATGATGGGGATATCTATGGCATTATCGGAATGTCTGGTGCTGGTAAGTCTACCCTGGTACGCTGTATCAACCTCTTGGAGCGTCCTACAGATGGTCAGGTACTAATCGATGGGGTGGATATGACCCAGTTGAGTCCAAAACAGCTAAGAGAGAAGCGTCGTAATATTACCATGATTTTCCAGGGTTTTAATCTCTTGATGCAGAGAACCTGCCTGAAGAATATCTGCTTTCCTCTGGAACTTGCAGGTGTAAATCGTAAGGAAGCCCACCAGAAGGCAATGGAATTACTGGAACTGGTCGGTCTTCCTGATAAGGCTGATAATTATCCGGCCCAGCTCTCTGGTGGTCAGCAGCAGCGTATTGCGATTGCAAGAGCACTAGCAACCAATCCAGAAGTGCTCCTCTGTGATGAGGCTACATCCGCTCTGGATCCTAAGACCACTCATCAGATCCTCCAGCTGATTCGTGAGATCCACGATAAGCTTGGCATCACTGTCATCATCATTACCCATCAGATGAATGTGGTTGAGGAAGTATGTAATCGTGTGGCAATCCTGGATCATGGCCAGGTAGTGGAAGAGGGCGAGGTCACTCAGATCTTCTCCGCACCAGAAAGCGAAGCAGCGAAGCGTCTGGTATTCCCTGAGGGATTCCAGGATGCAGAATTCTCTGAGAACCTGCATCGTATTCGTGTTGCCTTCAATGGATCGAAGGCGACAGAGACTCCTCTGATTGCCCAGATGGCCAAGGATGAAGGTATCCTTGCTAGTATCCTCTTTGCATCTACCCGAAGCATTGGTGATAAGGCCTATGGAACTATGATTCTGGGAATCAAGGATTCTGAGGAAACTGTTACTCGTGCAATCAAGTATCTGAAGCAGATGCCTGAAATCGATGTGGAGGAATTGGCATAAATATAAACCAGGTTGGAGCTTGGTTTACATTTATAAAAATGTGAAGCAGACGGTCTAGAGAATAGGCTAATTTGATGTGAAGCAGCGAATGAAAGAAAAATAAGTATGGACTTGCAATGAATGAAATTGCAAGGAAATGAAGGAGATAGATATGTCTGAATTATTCTCACAAGAAGTACTGCAGGAGACACTGGATATCCTACAGAGTGAATTCTTACTTGCTACATGGGAGACCCTGTATGTAACTGTTATATCCACCCTATTTGCAGTCATCATCGGCTTGCCACT
>Ga0256405_10003359_pt1 | contig 33163 bp, 24 predicted proteins | sample RumenRJG_02DNA_FD_189096 | JGI IMG/M metagenome (GOLD analysis project Ga0256405, IMG submission 189096) | Bovine rumen microbial communities from Lethbridge, Alberta, Canada - RJG_02 | ecosystem: Host-associated > Mammals > Digestive system > Stomach > Rumen | place: Canada: Alberta...
TATAGCGATGAGGTCACACCCGTTCCCATTCCGAACACGGAAGTTAAGCTCATCTGTGTCGAAGATACTTGGCTGGCGACGGCCCGGGAAATTAGATCAGTGCCGACACTATATTTAATAGGAAGCTGAGAATGCTTCCTATTAATATTATCGGGCCAATAGCTCAGTTGGTTAGAGCATCCGGCTCATAACCGGACGGTCTGGGGTTCGAGTCCCTATTGGCCCACCAAGAAAACTCATGCAGTATGCATGAGTTTTTTGTTTATTCTATTGTAATATATGGCAGGATATCGGCGATAATATTTTTTGTAAGACCATTTATCATTAGTAACTCATATTCATTTTGAAATCCGCCCGTCTTTTCTCGGAAAGCGATTATATCGCTGGCTGTATCAATATCGATGTGCGGAAGTAAAGTGAGAACTTCGCATTCTGCTGTATTAATATTTATTGGAGCGAGATCCTCAAGAGATGGCGAATATTCCGTTGTTATTTCCTCATAAATCGGTTGATCGTCGTGGTCTTCAGATTCGTCAGATGAATTGCTTTCAGAATTAATATCTTCGACTATTTCCTCGTAAATTGGATCAACAACATAGATGTGATCTTTTATCTGCTCGAATGTTTTTTCACCTATTCCGTGAATGTTCATTATCTCTTCAATATTTTTGAATCTGCCATTTTGTTCACGGTAGCAAACTATATCGTTTGCAAGTACTTCTCCGATACCGCTCAACTTTTTCAATTCGTCAGTATTTGCTGAATTTATATCGATAAATAGCATAATTTGTTCGGTAGTTGTCGTATCAGAGTGTTTTATCGCTACAGATGTGAGCTTTGTAGTGGTTGCCTTTTTGTTATGTGTAGTCTCGTGAGGTTTTGAAACTTCAGGGTACTGAGGATCTGTAATTGTTTGCTTAGGTTCTATTATAATTGTTGTTTTTCCTTTTGAATCACTTACGTGAAAGTATAATGTTGCAGCTCCGATTATTAAAGCTGAGCATAGTGTGAAGAGAAGATACTTTTTGAGAGTTTTGTTTCCTTTCAAAAATATCACCTCATAGACTAATCATAACACAAAAAACGACAAAAATCAACATAAATCGACAAGTATATTTCAAAAAAAGGGCTGACTGCAATTCGTGTAGTCAGCCCTTGATTTATGCCTGCTCAACGACTAAAAAGCGGTCATGAGCACACATTATTACATATTATATCTTTTCTTATATTTCTTTTCGCCGATCATAAATCGAAGTCTCAGAACATCGTTGCAGAGATCAGCTGAGATTATTTCTGCATCACGGATCTGGAGTATCTTTGAAAGTTCTTTTATCTCGTCCTCGGTATAATCGTAGAAATTATCGGAGGTGAAAAGTACGCTGCCCATGAGAGCATTTACTTCGGCAAGGCATTTTTTCTGCTCATCTGAGAGATAATTATTGCATGGTCGAAGCAAAAATACATCAGGGTCGTTTCTGAATGCTCTTTTGTCGAGTTGTCTGCGAAAAACGGAATTCAGGAGGGAATTTTTAGTGCTAACACGCTCACGGTGCATCAGTCTCATATGGGGTTTATCATTCCAGTCCAGTCCAACATCGCAGCCAATACGACAGTAATCGACTTTGCCGAACGCAGAAGCAAGAGGAACTCCGCACCCGAGTATGAGTGCATCGCCTGCGCATTCGCGTAGAAAATCCATAGCTTCGTACATTATCTGTCCGCGAGTTTTATCGTGGCGCGGTTCAATGCAGGCAGCATACAGAAAATCAAGTTTAAGCAATTTATAGCCCCATTCATTGATAATTGTTGATATGACTTCGCGGATATAACTGCGAACCTCTTCGTTGTAGATGTCAAGTGAATAGAAGCCGCTCCAGTTTGAGCCTGCTTTTACGGGAGCAAGGTTATTATCAAGGAGAAGCCAGTCTTTATGTTCACGGAAGATATCAGAATTCTCTTCACAGACGAAAGGTGCGAGCCATATTCCGGGCAGAAGCCCTGCTGATTTGATGTCATCGGCGGTCTTTTTCATTAGTGACGGAAATTTTTCTTTATCTATCGAGAGCCAGTCGCCTACAGCGGTCTGCCACCCGTCATCTATCTGAAAAACATCTGCCTTTCGTGTGAGTGCATTCAGACCGTGGAGATCCTCCTCGATCTTTTCTTCGTTAATGTCCTGATAGTGGTTGTACCAGCTTGTATAGCCGAAAATCGGCTTTGCTTCGCGGGCTTTCACGCCAAGGTAATCGAAGTAATTATCAAAAACCTCATTTTCACTGCCGTTGGTCATAATGAGCTTTAGAGCGCACCATTCTCCGTTGATATTCAGATTTTCGCAGTCTTTTTTTACACAGATAAGGTTTTTATCTGTCTGTGTGATGATCTGAGTAAAGCCGCTCTCCTCGGAAAGTGAACCGATGAAGCTGAATTCATCATTGTTGCGGATATAAGCGTATGACCAGCCGTGCATATCATCGCCGTAATCGGCAAAATTGTAGTCACCGTATTGAGAAAAGGCATATTTTTCACGGATCGCAGATGGAATATGGTTTATTCCGCGCATTTTATCGTGGATATCATGTTCAACAGAGTCCGTCCACGATTGATAACCGTTAAGAAATATCTTGTCATCTTCGCTAAAAACATATTCAAACTCAGCGCACATTTTTTGGATAGTTATTTCTGCGTTTGAAGTGACGATAACGGAGAAAATATCGCCGTTTACAGTAATATCAAGGCTCATTCTGTCATTTCTCAGCGAGCTTGATGTAATTGCCATGAAGTCGTTTTCACCGTCATTATAAAGAAATTGCAGCGATTTGAATTTAAGCATCTTTCTGCCCCTCCTCAATACGTTTTATAACTTTTTTCTCGTTGTAGCGCAGGAAAACTATTCCGCCAAGCAAGCAAAGAACTGCGGCGATCAAAGCTGTAAGGCGATAGCCGAGTCCATAGCCCGATTGTCCCTTGTCAACGTCTTCATTGATGAGAGCAATACTTGTAAACAGCAGCATAGCGAGAGACTGTCCCATTTTAAATGCGAAGGTTCTTGCAGCATAGAACATTCCTTGTCTGCTTTCTCCCGTATCAAGTTTATCGGCTTCGGATATATCTGCAACAACAGCCTGGGGAAGAATTCCGAGTATAGCCATTGGTATGGCTGCGAGTACAGCTATTATAACACCATATGCAAAAGCAGGTATATTTATGAGCCCTGCGCCTGATGTAACAAGAAATGCAAATGAGAAGGAGAGGAACGCAAAAGCAATAAGCTTCTTTTTGCCGAGCTTCTTTGAGAAAACATTTACAGCAGGGTAGAATATCAGTGAAGCTACCGTCATTATAATAAAGAGCGTTGATGTTGTTTCAGCACTTAATCCGAGGAGTACAGTTACGTAGAATGAAAGACCCGTCTGGAAAAGTGTAAGACCGATCCAGTAAAGAATGTCTGAGCAAACAAAAACGCGGAAATCCTTGTTCCTGAAAGTTGAAAGGAGAGAACTGAACGCCGAGCTCTTAGTTGGTGTGGTGTCTACATACTTGTTCTCATCAATAAGAAATGCAGGCACAAGCATACAAATTACCGCAACGGCTGCAAGTATTGCAATACTTATCCGATAGCTTTGGGCATAGCTCATGCTTCCCATGAAAGCTCCTGCGATATTAGGGAGAAAATAGGCAATACCTGTACCGAAAAAGTAGGTGACGGAAATGTATGTTGACAGATTTATACGCGCATTCTGCGTACTTCCGAGTTCGGGGATAAGAGCGTTATAAGGAGTGCAGTAGCAGGTCATGAATAAGTAGAAGAGCATAGCAAATACGAAGAGACAGGCTACATTTCCCTTGCTTCCTGCTTCAAAAGGAGAAATAAACATAAGAACAGTGACAACTCCGAATGGGATAGCAGAAAAGCGCATAAACGGGATACGTCTGCCGAGTCTGTGTTTAAGCGAGTCGGATTTTCCTGCGATGAATGGGTCGGTAACAGCATCGAAAATTCGTCCGACAGCGGTTATGATACCGATAACGGTCAAACCTATAAAAGTACCCTGAGGGATAAATGTCATCTGACCGTTTGCAAGTTCTTCCTTGCTTGGCTGATAAAAGAATACGAGCCAGTTTGAGATTATTCCTGCAAGTATCGACCAGCCCAGCTGACCGATCGCAAAGATCCATAAGACTTTATTTGTCGCTATTTTCTTATTCTCCATAAAACGTCATTCCTTTCTTAAAAAGAATACGGCGGTATCGAGTATTGTTTTGAGTTCTTCCTCAGCGTGTGAAAAATCATCTCCGGGAAGAAGTTCACCCTGTACGAGTTTTTTGCTGAGTTCCATGAGTGTATGGGCGTATGACGTATAGAAAAGCCTTATATTCGGCACCTCGCGGACTGTGCCGTCTGCAATGCCTGTCATATAGGATTTTTCAAATACAGGATAGAAATTGATGATAGATTTTTCGTAATTTTTCAGATCACTTTTCGGTATGTCTTCAGAAGTGAGCAGAAGATCGAATTCGGCGAGAAGCCGCATAAATCCGGGATGTGCCTGATACAGCACGACGAACATTCGCATAAGATCGCCAACCTGCTTGATGCCCGATTGTGCGAGAAATACCTTAGATTCAAATATCCCGCTGAACATCGCGTTGAGCTCATTCCAGATATATGTCATAGCCGCAATGACTACGCCGTTTTTAGTGCCGAAATATCGGTAAAGTGTAGCAACTCCGATGCCGCATTCGTCGGCGATGTCCGTCATTTTTACAGCATCGATGCCGTTTTTGAGAAAGAGCTGAGCACTTACCTCGACAGCTTTTTCCAATCGTTTTGATCTAAGATTATCATGAGGAATTTCATTTTCCACTTGACAAACCTCCTTTTTTGTGATAGACTATATATCAAATGATAGACCGTCTATCATTCTTTAGTTAAGTTTAACACAATTTATCTACTTTGTCAAGTGTTTGGAGGAACTTTTTATGGACAGATCAAAATTTATCTTTGAGAACAAAATCTCCCGAAAAGCCTATAAAAAAGCTGTTAAGACCAAGGCAAAGTTTATCAGCAAGTACGGAGACGATTCAAAAACAGTATATCATCTTTCGGCGGTCAGTGCTCCTGCCATCGGTAAGGCTCTGGGTGTGAAGAATATAGTCATAAGTCCTCAGAGCGACTGTAACTTTAATGAAAAAAGCATTATCATAGGAAATATACGTATGGGCTTCGGACATTATCGTATATCTATGGCAATAGCTTCGGCAGCTCATGCAATGGGATATGAGCCGTACTGGTTCGATCTTCATTCGTTTAAACAGGCTGCCTGCGGAAAGATAATAGCTGAACAGAACGAGCTGTACTCCCTTGGTTCGCGTTTGTCACAGAAGTCAAGACTATTCAACAAAATTATATGGGAACCACTCAACAGTGAAGGCTTCCGAAAGCTTACGTATAACAGCACAGACCAGATGACGGCAGAGCTTATGACATCGGTATTCCGCGATATACCGAAGGATATCCCGTATGTTGCAACTCATGTATGGCCGTCGCAGGCAGCTGTCCATGCTGGGCTTACTCATGTTGTGAATGCTATTCCCGACAACTGGCCGATGGCACTGCATCTTTCTGAGGGAGCTATACATACAGTACAGACACCGTCCTCATATCTGGGCTACAGAGCACTGCGCGGAATGGACAAAAAGCGTCAGCTCAAGCCTATGCCGAAGGAGTCGATAGTCTATACAGGTCACTACGTAGATCACGAACTTGTAAGCAATATTGAAAATGACTGTGCGAAACGTGTTGAACGTGTCAGAAATGGCGAGGCAAAACGGTGGCTTATGTCGGTAGGCGGTGCAGGTGCTCAGAAAGAGATATTTGTGGCAGTTATCAAGAAACTTCTCCCTTCCATAAAATCGGGGAAAGCTGCGCTTTTTATAAATGTGGGTGACCACGATAAGGTCTGGCATGAACTTATAACAAGGATTCCCGAAATGAAGCCATTCCTGCATGAGCATTTTGATGATTTCGAGGAGACTACAGCTTTTTGCGAAAAGGCTTACGATTCTAAAGTCAGTGGTATCCATGCTTTCTGCCATATGGATATATTTGCAGCGGTCTACTCAACTAATATGCTCATGAGATGCAGCGATGTACTCATAACAAAGCCCAGCGAGCTATCGTTCTACCCGATACCGAAGCTGATGATAAAGCGCGTAGGCGGTCACGAAGCGTGGGGAGCTATCCGTGCGGCTGAAATAGGTGACGGCACATATGAGTGCAGCACTCCTGCCGAAACTGCGGCAATGATAGACATGATACAGCGCGGCGGTGACATTATCGAGAAGATGTGCGGTCATATCCTTACTGCCAAAAAAGCAGGCGTGTATAACGGTGCATACAAGGCAGTGGAGCTGGCTGTCAAAGGCAGAAAATAATTATATTGAATGATAAGCAGCTGCTTCTTAACAGTGATGCTTATATAGAAGTTTATAGTTAATTATCGGGGGAAACCTTTCTGAGGAAAGGCTTTCCCCCGAGCCCCTTTCCAAAGACTTTTATCTGATTTTTCCCCTTATAGAGCGCGTACAGGTAATAAAAAAGACCTGTAATATACAGGTCGCGCTCTATAAGGGGAAAAATAAAACCAGAAGTTTTCGGGAGAGAGTTTGAGAGAAGCCCCTTTTTCAAAAGGGGTTCTCTCAACAATCAGCATAAAAGCTTCTATATCAGTATTGCCATTAGGGAGCAGCTGTTTTTTTAGCAAAATAGTGATATAAAGTTGCAGTTTTGTTTCTTGACAATATATTAGCAGTAAGGTATAATTGAATTTGATAAAATCACATTATTTGTGTACAATATGCTTAAATAATGTGGGATCAACAGTTTAATCTCCCGATTTGTTATACTTGCACAATGTAAAAATATACTCAATGTGCAAAACGACGATTTTTGTACTTTATCTGCGAATTGTCCACCTTATATGTAAAAAGTAGGTTGTTTTATAACTTTTAGTAAAGTATAATGAAGCTGGAGAAATTTGTATTCTAAAAAGGAGTGATACTATGAAACATTCATTCATTTTCGGGAAAATTGTTTCCGCAGTAACAGCTTCGGCAATGCTGTTTACCTGCCTTTCAGTTTTTCCCGAAAGCAACCAACTGACCGTTTCCGCTGCAAGTGCTGCGGTGATCGACACAACAGATGTTTATCAGACTATCAAAGGCTTCGGCGGTATCAACCTTCCTGAGTGGATCACACAGGGCGATATGACAGACGCTCAGGTACAGAAGGCATTTGGTAACGGTCCTGATGAACTCGGAATGACTATCCTGCGTATCTACGTAAGCGACGATAAGAACGCATGGAAGACAGCTGTTCCAACTGCAAAGCGAGCTCAGGCATTAGGCGCAACTGTGTTTGCAACTCCATGGAACCCGCCTGCTGCAATACGTAATACCGTAAATGGAGGTATTACAGGCGGTAAATATCAGCTCAAGAAGGACAAGTGGGCTGAATACGCTCAGCATCTCAATGATTACTGTAAATATATGGAGGGACAGGGCATTGACCTCTATTCGGTATCAGTTCAGAATGAGCCTGACTATGCTGAAGGCTGGACTTACTGGAGCGCAAGTGATCTCGCTTCGTTCATTGCGCAGTATGGTAAAGCTGTAACAGCAGGTACTAATGTAAAACTCATGTCTCCTGAGAGCTTCCAGTACCGCAAGGATATTTACAATGCTATTCTTAACAATCCGCAGGCAAAGGCAAATGTAGATCTCTATGGTACTCATTTTTACGGTACAAAACCGGAGGATATGGACTTCCCTGCACTTGAAAACAGCGGTAAGGATATCTGGATGACAGAGGTTTATGTACCTGATTCAAGCAATGATGCTGATACATACCCTCAGGCTATAAAGGTAGCTGAGAATATACATAACGGTCTTGTTATAGGCAACCTGAACGCTTATGTATGGTGGTATATCAGAAGATTCTACGGTCCGATGAAGGAGAATGGTCAGATCAGTAAGCGTGGTTATTGTATGGCTCATTATTCAAAGTGGGTACGTCCGGGCGCTCAGCGTATAGGTGTAACTGAGAAGCCAAACAACAATATCCTTGTTTCTGCATATAAAAATACCGACGGAAAGATCGCAGTTGTTGCTATCAATAACGGCTCCTCGGCTGTAAATCAGGAATTCAAGATCGCAAGCGGCGAAACGATCGCTTACGTTGACAGCTATACAACTTCTGCAAATGCTAACCTCGCAAAGAAAGAGCTAAGTTCAAACGGATCGGGCTTTACAGCAAGTCTCGGCGGAAATACAGTTACTACCTTCGTTATCGATACAGAGGGTGAAGCTGTTGATCCTTCCAAGAATGTTGATGAAAACGGTTATTTCTTCAACGACAGATTTGAGGGTTCTACAGACAGCTGGACAGGCAGAGGTGCAGCTTCTGTTGAGACAACTTCTTCCGAGAAGCTCAACGGTTCGGGCAGCCTTTCGGTTTCAGGCAGAACTGCATCATGGAACGGTGCTGTAAAGGCTCTCAGCTCAAGAACTTTCGTGCCCGGCAATTCTTACAGCTTTGCTGCTAACGTAAAGTATAACAGTGGACCTTCCGAGCAGAATTTCCAGCTCTCTCTTCAGTATTCAGACGGCGGCGAGACAAAATATGCTCATATAGCTTCTGCCAAAGTACCAAAGGGCGAGTGGGTACAGCTTGCAAATCAGAAATATACTATCCCTGTAGGAGCTTCTGATCTTCAGCTTTATGTTGAAACAGACGAGACAGATCTGGACTATATCAGCTTCTTTGCAGATGATATCGCAGGTGCTCCTGAGGGAACAGTTATAAATGGTGCAGAGCCTCCTAAGCAGGTGATACTTGGCGATGTAAACTTTGACGGCGCTATCAATGCTCTTGATATGATCGCTGCAAGAAAGGGTATCATCAAGGGTGATCTCAGCGGTTCAAACCTCAAAGCAGCCGACGTTGACAGAAACGGCAAGTTCGAGACAGCAGATCTCGTTCTGATCCAGTCATTTATCCTCGGAAAGATCTCCGAATGGCCCGAGCCTGAGCTTCCTCCTACACCTCAGTATGACACTTCAAAGTGGGATAACTACAAGGAGACAGCTTCATCGCAGTATATCGACTTCTACAAGAACTCGATAAAGCACATGGGCAATACATACAGACTGACACAGAAGCTTGCTGCTGCTGAAAGCGGTAAGCCTCTTACAGTTGCTTACCTCGGCGGTTCCATCACAGAAGGTAAGAATTATACTACACCTTTCTCCAATTACCTGAAGAATACATTCGCTAAGGGCGGCTTCAAGGAGATAAATGCAGGTATGTCAGGTACATCGTCCGTTGTAGGACTTGTCCGCAGCGAAAAGGATATCGTGGCTCAGAAGCCTGATATCATCTTCCTTGAATTCTCGGTTAATGACCATGAAGATATCATGTACAAGAAGTGCTTCGAGAGCTGTATCAAGAAGTTCCTTGATATGCCTAACGAGCCTGCTGTAGGAGTGATAATCACTCGTGCAAAGGGCGGCTTCTCAAGCCAGTCACAGATGTATCCTATCGGTAAGAACTTCGATATCCCCGTTATCAGCATGGACGATGCACTTACAAAGGCGTTCAACAGCGGTTTCCTCCAGACAGGTGACTACTACACAGACGAGTATCATCCACATCAGAAGGGCGGACAGCTCGTTGCTGATTGTATGGCATACTATGTTCGTCAGGCATTGAAGTCTGCAAACCAGTCTACAGGCTATACACAACCTACAAGCTATGTTTACGGCGCTGAGTATGCATCATGCGTAAACGTAAATCCAAAGGAGCTCAACAACTTCAGTGCCGGTTCATGGACAGCAGGAAACGGCTATAATTCACTTCCTTACTCTTATACTCTCAACGGCGGCAACCCAATGAAGTTCAAGACTCAGGGTAAGGGACTCATTATCGTGTTCAAGGCTAACAGCTCAGGTATGGGCAGCATCAATGTTACTGTAAACGGCAAGACTACCAAGATCAACGGCAATAAGCAGTACACATGGGGCGGTCCTGATGCAGAGCTTGGCTACTATCAGAATACATCAGGCGACCTTGACGTTTCGATCAGCGGAAGCGGCAGCTTCACTATCTGGGGCGTAGGTCTTATCAAGTAAATTTTACAAAGAAAGCTCCGATTTTATGTCGGAGCTTTTTTGTATGACCAGTTATGATAAAAACTATTGACAAAACTTTTAGCGTATGATAATATAAATATACAGTTTAAAGATTTTATTAGAAGGGAATGACTGATATGAAGAAAAAACTGCTCAAAAAGGGACTTACGAAGTACTTTGCAGGTCTGATAATAATAATTTTGCTTATCTTTCTGCCTGCGGGTTCTCTGAAATATGCGAACGGGTGGCTGTTAATAGGACTTCTATTCATTCCGATGCTGATAATGGGCGTGGTGCTGTTTGTGAAAAATCCCACGCTGCTCGAAAAAAGGCTTAATGCCAAAGAAAACGAGAGTGAGCAGAAGGGCGTTGTAGCTATAAGCGGAATCATGTTCCTTGTGGGATTTGTAGTTGCAGGTCTTAACTATAGGTTTGACTGGTGGATGATACCTAAATGGGCAGTCATAGTTGCTTCGGTGGTGTTTATTGCCTCTTACGTCATGTATGCCGAAGTGTTGCGCGAAAATACTTACCTTTCAAGAACAGTTGAGGTCCAGGATGAACAGAAGGTCATCGACACGGGACTTTACGGTGTTATCCGTCATCCGATGTATACTGCAACTATACTTATGTTTCTGGCGATACCGCTGATTTTAGGCTCGTTCTGGGCGTTTCTGATATTTCTGCTTTATCCGCTGACGATAATCCTTCGCATTGATAACGAAGAAAAGGTTCTTGAAAACGGACTTTCAGGATATGCAGATTACAAGAAAAAGGTGAAGCACAGGATAATCCCGTTTATATGGTAGAAACCGAGTTTAAGCTCTGGCATTTTGTCAGAGCTTTTTTGCGCCAAATGATATAAAAAACACAAAAATCTATTGATTTTCAGGAAAAAATAGTATAGAATATTATTGATAAATTGTTAAGAAAGCTGAGGACAGTCTATGGCATCAACAAAGGAATATCTCGAATTTGTACTTGAACAGTTATCGGAGCTTACCGATATATCCTTCAGGGCGATGATGGGAGAATACATTATTTATTATCATGGCAGAGTCATCGGCGGTATCTATGATGACAGATTCCTCGTAAAAAATACGAAAGCTGCCAAAGAACTGATGCCCGACGCTCCCCTTGAAGTTCCTTATGAGGGCGGAAAGGAAATGCTTCTTGTGGAGGATATCGACAACAAGGCTTTTCTGAAAGAATTATTTGAATCTATGGTCGGGGAACTGCCCCTGCCTAAGAAAAAGAAAAAATAGGAGGTTTTTATGAACAGACTAAAGCGAATGCTTGCTGCTGCAAGTGCGGCAGCACTGGTTGTGTCGGTTTGTCCTGCGAATGTCAGTGCAACTGTAAAAGTTGATTTTGCGGACAGCTACGGCGAGGTCATAAGTGGTGCCGACTACACTATCATGGTGCGGCTCAGCGGTAAGTACATAACTGCTGCAAGTGACGGAAATGTACACCAGTGGGAGAAATTAGGCGATAACTCTCAGGTGTGGCACATTGAGAGCGCAGGTGACGGTAAATGCTGCATACTCTCAGGAAAGGACAGAAGTCTTGCTCTGACCGTGGAAAACGGCAACTCAAATAACGGCAATAATATCTATCTCTCGGAGTATAAAGACACTCCCTCTCAGCACTTTATACTTCACAGAACTGACGATGCATACTACATAACGGGCGAGTGTTCGGGAAATGCTGCCCTTGATGTGTACGATATCAGCCATGAGAACGGTGCAAACATCGACCAGTGGGACTACTGGGCAGGTGAGGGGCAGAAATTCTACATCAGACCTGTCGGCGGCGATTTCAAGTTCGTCCGCGGCGATCTGAACTTCGACGGAAGTGTGGATATATTCGACCGTATAATCATGCAGCGCGGCATTATCGGCGGCTTTGACGAAACTATGACCGCTGTTGCAGATATTAACGGCGACGGGAATGTCAACACCTCTGATCTTGTGCTGCTGAGCAGCTATCTTGCAGGTAACAGCTCGGATATCGAAACATACAGTACTATCTCAACGGATAAGCCCGATGTAGCTTATCTCTTTGCTTACTTCCTGGGCAATGCTCCGGAGCAGGAAAGGCTCTCGTATGCAGTCAGCACTGACGGCTACAATTTCAAGGCGCTCAACGGCGGCAGAGCTGTATGGCAGTCAAGTGTTGGTACGAAATGTCTCCGTGACCCATATATATTCAAGGGTGAAGACGGTCTGTACTATATGCTTGCAACAGATATGAAATCGTCGCTCGGCTGGAACAGCAACCGAAATCTCCTCAGTGCGAAGTCTACTGACCTCGTACACTGGTTTGACGAGACAAGCATTGAGATAGCCAATAAATATTCTCTTATGCAGGGAGCTGACCGTGCGTGGGCTCCGCAGGCTATATATGATCCTGAAAAAGGCTCGTATATGATATACTTTGCAGCAAGAGTTCCGGGACGCGACAACAGAACTATAATGTACTATGCTTACAGCAAGGACATGAAGAAGCTGGACACAGAGCCGCAGCTGCTCTTTGCGCCTGCAAACGGCAATGATGCCATAGATTCCGATATCATCTACCAGAATGGCAAGTACTATATGTACTACAAAAACGAGACAAACAAGCGTATTTATCTTGCAACTGCCGACCATGCAAACGGTCCGTACAAGGAGATAAAACAGGTATCGGAAGGAAATCTTGGAGTTGAAGGTCCTAATATATACAATCTCATAGGTACGGACAAGTGGCTTATGATGTCCGATGCTTACGGTGACGGCTATTATGTAATGCAGGAGACTACCGACCTTGAAAACTTCAAAACGGTCAGCCGAAGCAGCTACAGCTTCAACTTCACTCCACGCCACGGATATGTAATACCAATAAACGGGGATCAGTATACAGCGCTCATAAACGCCTATCCCTCCGAGGGACTTTCTCCCATAAATACAAGGGTAAAAGCTCCCGTTGTCAATGTGACCGCAGGCGGAAGTGCGCAAATGCCTGAAACTGTTACTGCTGAGTATACAGGCGGCGGAGTCTGCGAGATGAGCGTTGAATGGAACAGTTCAGACCTTGCAGCAGTCGATACCTTAAAGGCAGGAGTTTATCAGGTAAGAGGAACTGTAAGGTCAAGTGCTGAGCTTTACGACGATCCGTTCATCAAAGAAAGAGCCGATCCGTATGTAGTTGACGGCGGTGACGGTTATTATTATTTTACAGCTTCTTATCCTGCATACGGCAGTGTTGACAGAGGTTACGACCGTATTATACTCAGGCGCAGCCGTACTGTGAAGGGACTTGCCTCAGCCGAGGAAAAGACAATATGGAAGGCTCATTCGGGCGGTATACTTTCAAAGCATATATGGGCACCCGAAATGCACTATATCGGCGGAAGCTGGTATATGTTCTTTGCGGCAGGCGCAAGCGATAACATCTGGGCTATACGTCCGTACGTTCTGAAATGTGACGGCGACCCGTATACAGGCAACTGGACAGAGTGCGGACAGATGCAGGCATCTTATGGTGACAATGATTCCTTCCGCAGCTTCTCACTGGATATGACATACTTCGAGAACAACGGTAAGCATTACGTTATATGGGCTGAGATAAAAGGCGATTCCTCACTGTTTATGGCTGAGATAGACCCTGCTAAACCGTGGCAGCTCATATCCAAACCGATAATGCTCACAAAACCTGAGTATAACTGGGAAAAGGTAAACAATCGTGTTAATGAAGGTGCAGCGGTTCTCAAAACAGGGAATAAGGTTTATGTATTCTTCTCGGCATCGGGAACAGGCTCGGAATACTGTGTCGGAAGAATGGAAGCGGACATAAATTCAGACCTTATGAATATAAAGAACTGGAAGAAACTGAGCAGTCCTGTGCTCTCAACAGCAGATGTAAAGGGCTGCGCAGGTCCGGGACACAACAGCTTTGTACGTGATGAAATGGGAAATCTTCTCATAGTCTACCATGCGCGTCCTGATTCACATTCGTCACAGAAGTGCGGTACATATAACAAAGACCCGCTCTATGACCCTTGCAGACATACTCGCATCAAGCGCGTCGCGTTTGACGGCAACGGTGATCCCGTAATAAATCTCAGCAGCGATGCCGAGCTTACAGCAGCAAACAAAACAGTTACAGCAACAGTTGTCGTTGGCTGAGTTATGACATGAAATACAGAATATCCGTCCTGCTCTGAAAGGAGTTAGGGCGGATATTTTTTATTTTTAGGTATAAGAAATCTCTATAATCAATGATAAGCCTTTTGTATTGGACAAAAGCCTATCAGTATGGTATGATTAGTTCATCGAAGAAAACAGGAGTGATAAAAGTGAAAATGTACTGGCATATCACGTTTTCAGAGCGAATGCGATGTTGCATTCATGCAGGCTGAAAACAGAGGATAAATATTTTTAAATACGAAAGGTGATAAATATGAATAATAAGATTAAATTTGTTTCTATAATTGCAGCATTATCGCTGCTCACAGGCTGCGGAGCTTTCAATAAAAACAACGATGAGGCTTCCGATAAAAACAATGGCAATACAACAATTTCTGCCGAGACAACAACAGAAGGCGAGACAAAGAATTGCTGCGAAGATGGTGAGAAGGACTGCTGCAAGACTGAGCCTGCTGACTGCTGCGGCGATAATGCAGCGGCTGTTCTCGGATCTCCTGAAAAGGCAGATCTGAACATAGGCTACCTCAATTCCACAGCACATCTTCTCGCATTTGTTGCACAGGAAGAAGGCTACTTCAAGGAAGAGGGACTTAAAGTAACTCTTACACAGTTTTCAAGTGCAGCAGAGCTTGTAAACGGACTTGAATCTGATAAGCTCGATGTTGCGTTCATCGGTTCTGTACCTACTTTGACATTCCTTAGTCAGGGACATGAGATATCAGTTATCGGCGGAGCAATGACAAATGGTCACGGATACGTTATCAAGTCTGAATTTGCAGACGAGGACGAACTTGGTGTAGAGATACTCAAAGGAAGAAATGTTGCTTCCGTAAAGAACAGTGTTCAGGATGCAGAGCTTCAGATACTTCTGAAAGATGCAGGGATCGAGATAGGCGAGGGTAAGGACAAGGTTAATATCGTTTACTTTGACAGCCAGAAAGACGCTTATGCTGCTCTTATGAACAAGTCTATCGATGCAGCTTCGGCATACTCACCGTATACATCGCTTGCAAAGTCACAGGGCTATAAGGTAGTTTATTACTGTGCTCACGAAAAGGCACTGGAAAACCAGCCATGCTGCCGTCAGGTCGCTAAGACAGATGCCGTAAACAATAATCCGAATACTTATACAGCACTTGAAAGAGCATTCATCAAGGCTTACCACTTTACACAGACCGACCACGAAAAGACAGTAAAGGACGTTAAGAAATATATCGACATTGATGAGAGTGCCATCGATACAGAGGTATACGGCGGCTACAGTGTATCAAGCCCAGACCCAGACAAGCAGGGTACTCTCACTCTCAAGGACACTATCGTGGAGCTTGGATATACCGAAGATTTCGATATTGAGCCACACTACAATACAGATATCTACAAGAAGGCTCTCGACAGCATTTTAGCTGAGGGCAGCGACGATGTTTACAAATCACTAAAGGAGCATTTCGATGACTACGAATAAGATAGAGATAAAAGATCTCACAGTAAATTACATTGAGAATAAACGCACTTTTAATGCTCTCCACGATGTTTCATTCGGAGTAGGCAAGGGTGAGTTCGTAAGTGTTATAGGTGCGAGCGGCTGCGGCAAGTCAACGCTTCTGAGCGTGCTCGAAGGACTTTATGCACCCGCAGGCGGCTCTGTTCAGATAGACGGCAAGGAGCTTCACGGCACAGGTACAGAACGAGGAGTAGTTTTTCAGCACTACTCCCTGTTCCCGTGGATGACTACAAGAAAGAATATCGAATTCGGCATAAAGCAGTCCCGTCACGACGTTAAGCGCAGTGAACGTGCAAAGATCGCTGACGAATTCCTCACAAAGGTCGGACTTTCAGGATTCGGCAGCAAGTATCCGTCACAACTCTCAGGCGGTATGCAGCAGAGAGCTGCTATAGCTCGCGCACTTGCAATGGATACAGAGATACTTCTTATGGACGAACCGTTCAGTGCAATAGATGCTAAGAACCGCGTTATATTACAGGAGCTTCTTCTTAAACTCTGGGAGGGCGACGGCACGGAAGAACGCAAAACAGTTGTATTCGTTACCCATGACATAGATGAAGCTATACTTCTCTCGGACAAGATAGTTGTCCTTACAGCGCATCCCGGTACAGTAAATGAAGTAGTGAACGTTCCGTTTGAGCGTCCGCGCAGGCGTGAAGAACTGGTAAAGACTGACGAATACGGTCAGTTCCGCAATAAGCTGCTCTCATTGCTCTACAGTGATATTGCCGAGCGTATCGGTGGAGATGAGGTGGTATTATGACATTCAAAAGACGATATCTCCGCATAACACACCTGATCTTCATAGCTTTGCTGCTGATACAGTTTTTGCCTGATAAGTCCACAAAGGACGTTTTCACAAGCTCACTAATAACCTTTGCGGTAGGACTCGAAGTTATAGTACTTGCTGCTTCGTCGTTCATCAAAAAAGAAGAGGGGCTTGCGCTCCTTCTCGATATATCGGGATTTATATACACATTACTTGCAATATGGACGCTTGCAACTGCAAAATACAACGTGCTAAACGATCTGCTTTTTCCTGCCCCCGGAAAGGTGATACACCAGTTTACTGAGGACAGGTCGACAATACTGACTAATATAGTAAGCTCACTCGGAACTACTGTCAAAGGCTTCCTGCTTGCATCTGCCGTTGCTATACCACTCGGACTTTTCATCGGCTGGAGTGCAAGAATAGGCGGAGCTGCTACATATATCACAAAGTTTTTCAGCTCGATACCGCCTATAGTTTACATTCCGTATGGTATAGCACTTCTCCCGACATTCAAGTCAGTATCCGTTTTTGTTATCTTCCTTGCGACCTTCTGGCCTGTATTTGCAGGTACGATGAGCGGAGTGCTGGGAGTTGACAAGAAGATAATCGATTCAGCAAAGGTGCTCAACGTAAGCAAGCCCGAAATGCTTTTCAGAGTCATTCTTCCTGCCTCTTTGCAGCAGATATTTCTTGGCTGTAATCAGGGACTCAGCGTGTCGTTCATACTTCTCACATCGGCTGAGATGATAGGTGCACGAGATGGAATGGGTTATTATGTAAAGTATTACTCAGACTTCGGTGACTACACAAGAACCATTACAGGACTTCTTGTCATCGGCTTCGTAGTGATCGCTGTGACCTTTCTCTTTAACAAGTTGCAGAACAGACTGTTAAGGTGGAAGCGATGAATAAAGAATATAAAATGATAAAGCCAAAGAACGAATAAATATCGCTCTTTGGCTTTTTTGTCATTCAATTTTTTTACAGTAATAATGATATTTTTATTAATCAACAAAAAATATCTGAAATGCAGAGATATTCTGTAACTATTGCTGAATATAGTCTAAACCTATTGACATAGTATGCAAACTATGCTATAATGCATATAGTTCCGATAGGAATACAGAGAATTAATCAGAAAAGGAGTGCTGAACATGAGAAATAACAATATGTGTTGTATGCAGTGTTGTTGTATTAATAGATTTGTTGATATCCGTATTCTGCATACTTATGCTCAGCGATGTTGCGACTTCTCCTGAATTTTAGCGAGTATATTCTTATGCGTAGGATGCGGAAAGCATTCTGCGCATTTTTTGTTATGGAGAGTTTACTATGGTCAATGAAAGAGAAAGCGTAACCGCGAAAATATGTGCCTTTGTGCGAGCATGGCACTCTAACAAGTCAAGACAAAAGATATACGACGATTACCTTGCATATGATATGCTTGGTAAGGAAGAATACGACAGCATCTATGAGATGATAAGCGGAGGACTTGACGGCTCACAGAGCTTCTCACGAGAGGATACAGAGCTGATAATAAACGAATACTTCGCACCGATACCGCTTTCAAGGATCCACTTCAATGAAAGCAGACTTGCTGATTTTGCTGCCGAGAACGGGAAAATACAATACGTCATCTGCGGAGCAGGCTCGGATACGTTTTCATTCCGCAACGATAACGAGAATATCGAGGTATTCGAGATAGATCACCCTGATACTCAGCGATATAAACTTGAAAAGATCGGCGAGCTGGAATGGAAGATACAGAAAAACGTCCACTTTGTATCTGTTGATTTTGAGAAAGAGCGAATGTGCGACAAGCTTATCGATGCAGGATTTGATCCGTCAAAAAAGACCTTCTTCAGTATACTTGGAGTATCCTATTATCTCACACTTGATGTATTTACGGATACGCTGAAGCAGATGACAGAGATAGCTGCACTCGGGAGTGTCCTGGTGTTCGATTATCCTATAAAAACAGGTGTTTTTCCGCGAAGAGTCAGCCGACTTGAAGTAATAACGCAGCAGCTCGGAGAGGTAATGCGCGGCGGTTATGATTACGATGAAGTTTCCCGTGCGCTTTATTCTCTTGGCTTCCAGATAGATACGTATATGCCGCCCGAAAAGGTGCAGAAGGAGTACTTCGACGGCAGAGATGACGGCTTGAAAGCATTTGAAAACGTGAGCCTGATTTCGGCAACATACACCGCAGGCTATGATTATGAATAAACGTCATTAACCATATATTTTGTAGGGGGCGATGCCCACATCGCCCCGCAATTAACGAATTATGTCAGACGGGCTGATGTGGGCATCAGCCCCTACAGAAAAGGAGAATTATTATGAGTAATTTTAAAAATACAGAAACAGCACTTATCCACGGAGGCATCTCCATTGACGAGCGTACAGGCGCAGTTAATATCCCGATATATCAGACTTCCACCTATAAGCAGGACGGTCTTGGTAAAATGCGCGGTTATGAGTATTCGCGCACAGGAAATCCTACCCGTGAAGCTCTTGAAGCTCTTATATCCGAGCTTGAAGGCGGAGTTGCAGGTTTTGCGTTCGCATCCGGAATGGCAGCTCTCACGGCAGTTCTCAGCCTTCTCCACAGCGGTGACAGAGTGCTTATATCCAGCAATGTTTATGGCGGAACTTTTCGTCTGCTCAACAAGGTGTTCGATCACTTCAATATTACTTACACTATCGCTGATACCACAGATCTTGCAGTCTATGAGAGTCAGATAACCAACGATGTTAAGGCAGTCATCATAGAAAGCCCGGCAAATCCGCTCATGACAGTTACTGATATAAAGGCAGTTGCAGATGTATCACACAAGCACGGACTTCTCGTTATCGTGGATAATACCTTCATGACACCATATCTGCAAAAGCCGCTTGAACTGGGAGCTGATATCGTTGTACACAGCGCCACAAAGTACCTCGGCGGACATAGCGATGTTGTTTCGGGACTTGCTGTTGTCAGCACGAAGGAGCTTGCCGAGAAGATCGCATTCATACAGAATTCTACGGGCGGAGTCCTCGGACCATTCGATTCATTCCTGCTTATCCGCGGCATAAAAACTCTTGCAGTACGCATGGACAGACACGTTTATAATGCAGAAAAAGCAGCAAGATTCCTTTCTGAGCATAAGGCGGTGAAGAATGTGTACTACCCGGGGCTTGAAAGCAGTCAGGGATATGACATAAACAGCAGACAGGCTAAAAACGGCGGTGCGATGATCTCTTTTGAGCTTCATGAGAACTATGACATAAACACATTCTTCGAGAGCCTGGAGCTTATCTCGCTTGCTGAGAGTCTTGGCGGAGTAGAGTCGCTTGTATGCCACCCCGCATCAATGACTCATGCTTCAATTCCTGCTGATATACGCAAAAAAGTCGGTATAACAGACGGACTTATCCGCCTTTCTATCGGCATAGAGAATATTGAAGATATTCTTGCGGATCTTGAAAATGCTATTGCAAAATCTGAAAGAAAGTGAGATAATATATATGAATTACTATGATTCAATGCAGGCACTCATCGGAAATACGCCCCTTGTAAGGCTTGGAAATATCGTACAGAATGAGGGCGTGAACGTTTTTGCAAAGCTGGAGCTTTACAATCCGTCGGGAAGTGTCAAGGACCGTACAGGTCTTTACATGATAAATGACGCAGAAAAGCGCGGACTCCTCAAGGAGGGCGGTACTATTATTGAAGCTACCGCAGGAAATACAGGGCTTGGTATAGCATTTGCGGCTCTCAACCGCGGATACAGGATAATCTTTGTAGTACCGACAAAATTCTCGGCAGAGAAGCAGTCACTTCTGCGCGCACTTGGTGCAGAGGTAGTTAATACTCCCCGTGAAAAGGGAATGCTGGGAGCAGTTGCAAAGGCTGAGGAGCTGAAAGCACAGATACCCGATTCCATATCTCTGGAGCAGTTCAAGAATCAGAGCAATCCACTTGCACATTATGAGACAACGGGCAGAGAGATATACGATTCCCTTGACGGTCACATAGACTATGTTGTTGCAGGTGCGGGAAGCGGCGGAACTTACACGGGAATACTCCGCTATATCAAGGAGCGCGTTCCCACCGCGAAAGGAATACTTGCCGATCCGCTCGGCTCGACTATGGGCGGCGGTGAACACGCCGATTACAATATCGAGGGTATAGGCAATGACTTCATCGCAGAGACAATGGATATGTCCCTTGTGGACAGTGTAATAAAAATAAATGATGAAGAGGCATTCACTACCGCACGTCTGCTTGCAAAGACTGAGGGAGTCATAGCAGGCTCGTCCTCGGGAGCAGCAATGGCGGCTGTGCTGAAGCTTATTGAAAGCGGAGCTAAAGGCAATATCGTAACAGTATTCCCCGATCGCGGTGATCGTTATTTCAGTACAGGACTTTATGATTAGTTTGCAGGTACGGATAATATCCGTCCGCAGAATGGAGAATTAACATGACTTTACAGCAGCTTAAATATATACTTGCGATATCCGAGACAGGCTCTATGAACAAGGCGGCAGAGCAGCTGTACGTTTCTCAGCCTTCGCTCACTTCTTCAGTTCAGGAGCTTGAAAAGGAGATCGGCATAAAGATATTCAACCGCAGCGGCAGGGGAGTAACTCTTACCAATGACGGTGTTGAGTTCATACAGTATGCACGGCAGGTAGTGGGTCAGTTCGATATCCTTTCGGAAAAGTACATAAGCAAGGGCAATGTTAAGAAGAAGTTCGGGGTATCTACTCAGCATTACTCTTTTGCAGTAAAAGCCTTTGTGGAAATGGTAAAGAAGTTTGACACAGCAGAGTATGAGTTTGCGGTACGTGAGACAAAGACCGCTGAGGTAATAAGTGATGTAGCAACAATGAAAAGTGAGATAGGTCTGATCTATCTCAATGACTTTAACCGCAAGTCTGTAACAAAGCTGCTTAATTCAAACGGTCTTGAATTCCATGCCCTTACGAAGTGCAGTCCGTTTGTGTACTTATGGAAGGGACACCCTCTGGCAAAGGAGAAAAAAATAACATTTGAGCAGCTTGCGGATTATCCGTGCCTTTCCTTTGAGCAGGGCGACAACAGTACATTTTATCTTGCCGAGGAGATTTTGAGTACAGCCGAATATCAGCGTACTATCAAAGCTAATGACCGTGCAACCATGCTCAATCTCATGATTGGTCTGAACGGATACACACTTTGCTCGGGAATAATCTGTGAGGAACTGAATGGAAGCGACTATATCGCTGTACCTTTTGAGGACGAATCGGACGAGGTAATGGAGATAGGATATATCACACTTAAAAACGTTATTTTGAGCGAAATGGCAGAGGTATACATTGATGAGATAAAGTCCTACCTTAATATCAGCTGATAAGCACTTTGCCGTCAGCTTGCTATGCATCGTAAATGATATGAGTAACAAGAGCTGACGGCTGGATATAGGTTGAACCTATAAGTGATCATAAAATTCGCGTATTAGACAGAATATGCGAACAGGTGTATAATTAAAGCATACCAAAATGCTAGGAGAAACGCTATGTATGAATATATCTGGCTCGGACGTGGTGGTCAGGGAGCTTTTACTGCTGCTAAACTGCTGGGAGCTGCTTATACAATAGATAATGATAACAATTATGCTCTTGCATTTCCGTCATTCGGTCCCGAAAGACGAGGAGCTCCCGTAAGAGCATTCACAAAGCTTGATACAAAACCTGTTGCAGACAGAAGTCAGACCGAAAAAGCCGATAATATCGTTATACTTGACGATACGCTTTACAGTCCGCAGCTTCGGGAGCTTCTTAAGGAAGACGGAAAGATAATCGTCAACTCGAAAAATGATATAGATAATGTTCTGACGTTTGATGCTGAGAAAATTGCTTCTGAGTTCAGGCTTCCAACGGTAAATACCGTAATGCTCGGACTTCTCACAGGAATTTCGGGCGTTGTTACAGCTGAAAATGCTGTGGAAGCAATAAAAGGCTATATGCCGCAGAAAATACAGGAACGCAATATAAATGCGCTTCTCAGAGCGGTTCAGGAGGTGGCAAAGTGAGACCGTACATCAGAGAGAAAAAGAGCTTCACCTTTGATGAAGTTCCCGAAAATACGTCCTTTGAGGCAGGTTATCTCACTACCGTAAACAGCGGCTGGAGAAGTATCCGACCTGTTATAAATGCCGCTAAATGTGTGGGGTGTGAACAGTGTTATCTATACTGTCCCGACGGAGTAATTTCCATAGATAATGGTAAAGCAGTCATTGATTACGACTTCTGCAAGGGCTGCGGTATATGCTCTAAAATATGCAGGATAGGTGCTATCGGAATGGAGGCTGAGCGTAAATGAAGAAGTTTTTATCAGGCAACGAGGCATTTGCCGAGGGTATACGCCTTGCCCGTCCGCAGGTGATATCGGCTTATCCGATAACTCCTCAGACAATTGTTGTTGAGCGCCTTTCGGAAATGGTAGAGGACGGCAGTCTTACTGCGGAATATGTACACGTTGAGTCTGAGCATTCTGCTCTATCATGTGCGATCGGAGCAAGTGCCGCAGGAGCAAGGGCGTTCACAGCTACATCATCACAGGGACTTCTCTACATGGCTGAATGTCTTTATTACGCATCGGGCGGACGTTTCCCGATAGTTATGATGAATGCGGACCGCTCGACTGCTCTCCCGTGGAATATCTACGGCGATCAGCGAGACAGTCTCTCACAGCTTGACAGCGGCTGGATACAGGCGTATGCAGAGAATGCTCAGGAGGCTCTTGACCTTGCCCTTATGAGTTATAAGATAGCAGAAAATAAAGCGGTTTCAACACCGTTCATGGCAAATCTGGACGGCTTCGTGCTCACTCATACCTATGAGACAGTTGATATCCCCGAAAGGGAGCAGGCTGACAGGTTTCTTCCGCCTTACGAGACCGATAATCGCATTGACTTTGATAATCCGAAAAATATGGCATTTTCAGCAGGTCCCGACACCAACTATATTTTCAAGTACAAGGAACACGAGGGAGTTCTTGCAGCAAGAAAGGCAATTAACGAAACAGAAAAAGAATTTGCTGAGATATTCGGCAGGAAATATACAGGACTTATCGATAATTACCGTACAGATGATGCGGATCTCATCGTTGTTACGCTTGGAAGCATTGCAGGTCTTTGCCGTGAAACTGCTGATAAGCTGCGCGAGAACGGAGTAAAGGCAGGAGTTATCCGCATACGCTACATGAGACCGTTCCCGAATGAGGAGATTGCCGATGCACTGAAAAATGCAAAAGCGTATGCAGTTCTCGAAAAGGACATCAGCTTCGGCAGCGAGGGAACAGTTTTCACAAACGTGAATTCAGCGCTGAAGAAGGCTGGCGTTAACGTAAAGGGCTACAATTTTATCGGCGGACTTGGCGGAAAAAACATCTCCGCATATGATATTGAGAAGATCTACAGCGATATCGCAAATGGTACATCAAGTGTTAATTTTATAGGCATTGGAGGCGAGGAAAATGGCAAATAAGACAGCAGAGAGCATATCCCGTGAAGAATTCTTTTACGGTCACAAAGCCTGTGCAGGCTGCGGCGGAAGCCTTGCTGTAAGAGCTGCGCTGAAAGTACTCGGACCTAATGCAGTATCAGTACTTCCTGCCGGTTGTATGTCGGCAGTAGGTTTTAATTTTCCGCAGCTTTGTTTCTCAAATAATTCCATCATCTCCACCTTTGCAGGTACAGCTTCCATGCTCACGGGAGTTGAAGCAGGACTTCGTGCAAGAGGCTTCAAGGACTTCACAGCAGTTGGCTTTGCAGGTGACGGTGGTACAGCAGATATCGGTATACAGGCACTTTCGGGAGCTATAGACAGAAATGATAACATTATCTATATCTGTTATGACAACGAAGCCTACATGAATACAGGCATACAGAAAAGTGGTCTTACGCCTTTCGGAGCTAAGACGACAACTACTCCTGCGGGTAGGAATATTCACGGAAATATCCGCCCGAAGAAGAATATGTTTGAAATAGCGGCTGCACATGATATTCCTTATGCGGCAACTGCAAGTATAGGAAATCTTCCCGACTTTATCACAAAGGTGAAGAAGGCTTCACAGATACAGGGAACCAAGTATATCCACGTTATCGCGCCTTGTCCTACAGGCTGGGGAGTTGCTCCGGATGAGACTGTAGAGATAGCAAGAGAGGTCGTAGAGAGCGGATTGTGGTATCTTGCAGAATATGAGAACGGCAGCTTTAAACTGAATTACAAGCCTAAGCAGTTTTCAAGTGTAGAGGCGTACCTTAAAAAGCAGGGGCGCTTTAAGCACCTTACAGATGAAGATATACAGGTGATAACAGCTTCACGCGACAAGAAATGGGAGTATATAAACAAGAACTTTCAGTTATAGGAATAAATTATAAGTATTCATAGCTGTTTGGTATTGGACAAATGGAGCAATAGGTTGTATAATTAAGTCATACCAATTAGATATGAATAATATGAATTCGGAGGATAAATAAAATGAGCAGAGATATCAATAACAAATTCTGGAATGAAGAGCTTGAGACTCTTCCACATGATGAACTTGAAAAAAGACAGCTTGAAGATCTGAAGGAGATCGTAAAATTCGCTTACGATAATGCGCCTTATTATAAGCGCTCATTCGATGAGGCAGGCGTAAAGCCCGAGGATATCAAGACACTTAAAGATATTGAAAAATTCCCGTTCATCAACAAGAAAACTCAGCGTGACACACAGGGCGTTGGTTCGTTCCTCGGTGAGCTTGCAGCAGTTCCCGAAGAGGACGTAGTTTTCATCTCAACATCATCGGGTTCAACAGGTGTACCTACAATGAGCCCGTTCACAAAGAAAGACTTTGACGAGTTCCAGGACACTGAGAGCCGTTGGTTCTGGCAGATAGGAATGAGACCAAACGACCGCTATGTACACGCTCTCAACTTCTCCCTTTATGTAGGCGGTCCTGATGTAATAGGCGCACAGAATCTGGGAGCATTATGTATCTGGGGCGGTACTCTTCCAAGTGAGAGACTTCTCTTCATTCTCAAAACATACCAGCCTACAGTTATCTGGACTTCACCTTCCTACGCATGGCAGCTCGGTGAAAAGGCATTAAAGGCAGGTTACGATCCCAAGAAGGCTTTCAATATCAAGAAGATAATCGTTGCAGGCGAGCTTGGCGGTTCTATCGATGCTACAAGAAAGGCTATCGAGGAGATCTGGGGCGCAGAGGTATTCGATTTCTATGGACTGTCAGACATTTTCGGCGCTTGCGCTGCGCAGTGCGAATATCACGACGGACTCCACATCGCTGAGAACCATATTCTCGTTGAGACAGTTGACATACACACAGGCGAAGTTCTTGAACCGGGTCAGACAGGTGAGCTTGTATTCACAACTCTCCGCAAACACGCAAGACCTCTTATCAGATTCAAGACAGGCGATATCGGACGCATCGACAATACACCTTGCAAGTGCGGACGTACTCACGGAAGAATACATATACTCGGCAGAAAGGACGATATGTTCATTGTTTCAGCTGTTAATGTATTCCCGAGTGATATCGAGGCAGTTATCCGTGAGCAGAGCGACCTGACAGGTGAGTATCTCATTCGTATTTTCGAGAAGGACTTCACAAGCAAGTACGCTGTTGAGATTGAAAAGGCTTCAGGCGTTTCTAAGGACGATGAGACAGTAGCAGCAGAGGTAAGTGCAGCTCTCAAGGCACGTATCGGTGTTAAGCCTGCAAAGGTGATAGTTCACCCCGACGGCGGACTTGATACACGTTCTGAGCATAAGTCAAGACGTGTTATCGATGAGAGAAATATTGACTACAATATATAATAATGTTATAATATAAGAGATGATTGTAGGGGCTGATGCCTACATCAGCCCGTAAAAATCGGTGCGATGTGGGCATCGCCCCCTACAAATTATTTTTGTAGGGGCGGATATTATCCGCCCGATTCATTTAATATTTTTTAAGGAGAAAAAATATGCCAGAACTTTCAAACCGCACAGCAACTTTTACCGATTCCGTCATAAGACGAATGACGAGAATATCCAATAAATACGGCGCGGTAAATCTTTCACAGGGATTTCCTGATTTTGAGCCGCCAAAAGCTATCCTTGACCGTCTTGCAGAGGTAACAAAAGAAGATTTTCATCAGTACTCCATAACGTGGGGCGCTCAGAATTTCCGCGAAGCGCTTGCAGAGAAGCAGTCCCGTCTTATGGGCAGACAGATCGACCCGAATGGCGAGATCGTCGTTACCTGCGGAAGCACAGAGGCTATGATGGCTGCAATGATGTCAGTTACTAATCCCGGAGACAAGGTGATCGTTTTCTCGCCATTTTATGAGAATTACGGTGCAGATACCATTCTTTCGGGAGCTGAGCCGATATATGTGCCATTGAATCCACCTGATTTCAGCTTTGATGCAAATGTACTGGAGGAAGCATTCAGGCAGCATCCAAAGGCTCTGATACTCTGTAATCCGTCAAATCCGTGCGGAAAGGTTTTCACTCTTGAAGAACTTCAGATAATAGCCGATCTTGCAAAGAAATACGATACATTTGTTATCACAGACGAGGTGTACGAGCACATCATCTATGCACCGCATAAGCACGTTTACTTCGCAAGTCTTCCTGATATGTGGGAGAGAACCATCTCCTGCTCGTCACTTTCCAAGACCTACTCCATCACAGGCTGGAGACTGGGCTATGTTATAGCTCCGCCGCATATCATAGATACCGTAAAGAAGGTACACGATTTCCTCACAGTAGGAGCAGCTGCACCGTTACAGGAAGCAGCAGTAACAGGACTGAAATTTGGCGACGATTACTACAAGTGGTTGCAGGACAAGTATACCGAAAAGCGTGATCTTTTCCTACGCGGACTTGATGATATCGGCATACAGCATACTGTTCCGCAGGGAGCTTACTATATACTTCTTGATATCTCTGAATTCGGTTACGAGAGTGATCTTGTATTCTGTGAGAGGCTCGCAGAATACGTGGGAGTAGGAGCTGTTCCCGGTTCAAGCTTTTTCAAAGAGCCTGAGAATCGGTACATAAGGCTGCACTATGCAAAGAAAAACGAGACACTGGAAAGTGCACTCGAGCGTCTTAATGATATCAGGAAGAAAATGCCGAGGGAATAAAACTGATCGATCAATAGATATAAGTAAGGGCGCACTATTGTGCGCCCTCAGTCTGTCGAAAAAGTCATTTTTTAATATACATTTGCGGGCTGATGTGGGCATCAGCCCCTACAATTTGGCTATTCTACGTAATAATAATTTGTAGGGAACGCCGCCCTCGGCGTTCCGCGATAGTTTTTTGACAGTCTCAAGGGCGCACTATTGTGCGCCCTCTGTTTGTTTAATAGAATTGTTATGCTTTGTATTCCTCGGCTATTTTCAGCTCGCCTGAATTTATTCTCTCTCTGAGATCATCGATAGGAACAGGCTTACTGAATAAATATCCCTGAGCACGGTCGCAGCCGATCTTCTCAAGGAAATCGAACTGCTCCTTTGTTTCAACGCCCTCGGTCAGTGCAAGCATTGAGAGCTGTTTAGCAAGTCCTACAATATTTTCAAGTATAGGACGGGTCTTATCGTTGTTCTTGAAGCCTGTCAGGAACTTCATATCTATTTTCAGAACGTCGAAATGATAGTCCTTCAGAACGTTCAGGGACGAGTAGCCACTGCCGAAGTCGTCAAGCCATACCCTATAGCCGTAATCTCTCATGCTGTTTATAGCACTCGGTAAGTGATCCTGCTGATCTGTAAGAGCACTTTCCGTTACTTCAACATCGATGAATTTCTTAGGTACATCGTACTTTTCGGTGACCTCACGCAGGAATCCGACTATGTCACATAGCTCAAAATCAAGCCGCGAGAAGTTGATAGAAACAGGAACGAATGCCTTATGATTATCCACGGCATCGCGGTAATCCTTGCAAACTGCCTCGATGATATACTTGTCGAGCTTGTATATCTGCCTGTACTCTTCAAGTATCTCGATAAAGATACCTGGTGAAAGAAGTCCGTAATTAGGGTCCTGCCAGCGTGCAAGAGCTTCCAGACCGCAGATGCTGCCGTCTTCTGTTTTAACGATAGGCTGATAAAAGACCTTTATATAGTCGTTTTCTATAGCGGTATCTATATTGTTAACGATATACTGCTTTAGCGTGAACTGATCTTCAAGCTTTTTATCATACAGTCTTAAAGTACGGTCGTAATGCTTTTTAATGCTGTTGCAGGCAAATCTCGCACGGTCACAGGCGAGGCTGATATCCGACTCATTGCCAACAGGCTTGTAAGCTCCGCATTTAAGTTCAAGGTGTACTTCTTTCTGAAGCTTTTTTATCTCTGCCGAAAGTTCGCCGATCTTGTTTTTTGCACCGTCAATACTGGTAAGCACTACAAAATGGTCATCGGAATACCTCGAAACAAGCGAACCGCTGAACGTCTTATCTAACATATGTGCAAATTTTATAAGCAGCTCGTCACCGTCATGAAAGCCATATTTTTCATTGTATGATTTGAAGTTTTCGATATCGATGAAAAGAAAAATTATGCTTTCTCTGTCTGTTGTAACATATGAAAGGAGTTTTTCAGCTTCGGTCCTGAAATACACCATATTATGGATACCTGTAAGCTCGTCCTCAACGGATATCTTTGAGAGATAGGCGTTTATATTTACGAGATTTTCGTCTTTCAGTGCCTGCAAGCGGGTATTATTGTAATTTGCGATACAGATAAGTATAGTAGCAATCCAGAAAATAAAGAAATTTATCTGTGTAGCCGTTGTAGTGCCGACTGTTCCCGTATTATGGGCAACGATCTCGTCCATTTTGCAATAGAAATAGTAATATGAGACTGATGTGACTCCGAAGGCGATGTATGGCCGCCATTTGAGAAGTCCCATTGAGAAAAGTTCCATAGTGAGAAAGGTAAGTATCTGCTCGCCTTTCTGATAATCGTTGAGGGATATCTTTATTCCGAAGCATATACAAACAAATGTAAATACATACTGTATCAGATATCCTATGTAACGATTAGTAACTTTTCCTTTCAAAAACCTTAATGCAAAAATAAGTGTAATTATGCCTATTGCGAGCAAAACGAGATAATTCGAGTAATACTTCTCAAAAAAGTGAATGAAATTGCTTTGCAGATTATTCTCAATAATAGTTTTCGTAAGACGAATTATCATCCAAACTTCAAGGACTATTACGATTATCGACATATAAATGCTCGAACTGACATTCGCAGCGAAAAAATAGTCGCGCACATACGCACTTTGATTCTCAAAGCCAAGTCCTCTGAGAATCGCATTCATAGATACCACCCCCTAAAGGTATTTATGCTGTAGCAATAATAATATTAATTTATATTAATTATATCATGTCTACAAAATTTTGTCAATAGTTCACAGATTAATGTGTTGATTTTCAACGTAAATGTGATAAATGGTTGACATAGCCCTGTTTTTTAAGCCTTTTGTTCAAAAAATCTTTTCCGAGATATAGTGCGGTTTGTATGTGTACCTGTACTTATAGCATTCAAATTTTTAAAACATTTTTATGTAAATTCATCTTTGTCTGTTGCTATTTTTTAAATTATATGTTATAATTAATATGATTTCACCGCAATTATCACACTGTAAAGGAGGGAGCATATGAAAAGGTCAGCACTGAAAGGTGTTGCTGCAAATATAAGAAAGATAATTTTCTCGTACTTTGGCTGCAACAGCGCTAAAGATCTCGGATTTGAAGCTCTCTTCCGAAGCGCCGCAGCTCATTTCATGTATGTGAACGGACTTCTGCCGCAGCGCAGTATATATCAGCTTCCTGAGCTTATCCCCGATATTTTTCCTGAAATAGAGCATTCGGATATTATACAGGCTGCTTCAAAGCATATACTCGATGTATTTGCAGAGATACCCGACGACGAATGGCAAAACAATGTGCAGTTCATCGGACAGCTCTACCAGTACTGTAACAGTGAAGAAAAAGACAACGTGTTTGACGGACTTAAAAAGAATGCAAGAGTCTCCGCCGAAACACTTCCTGCTGCAACTCAGATATTTACTCCTGACTGGATAGTGCAGTATATGGTTGATAATACTCTCGGCAGAGTGCTAAAAGCAAGATGCGGCTTCGATACATCAGCGCTGGAATACTATGTTCCGCATACCGTTACGTATGGCAGCTCTCAGGCGGAAGACATATCGTTTCTTGATCCGTGCATGGGAAGCGGTAATATTCTCGTTTACGCATTTGATATTTTCATGCTGCTTTACCGTTCACAAGGATATGACTGCCTTGAAGCTGCAAAGCGTATACTCACCCACAATATCTTCGGGATCGATATTGACAGCCGAGCTCGTAGAATGGCGTATTTTGCACTTCTCATGAAAGCTGCACAGTATGCTCCCGATATTCTTTTCGCGGAAACGGTTCCTCAGGTTTACGACATGGAAGCTCTCGGTGTTTACGATGAGCAATTTGCTGACAGCGAACTTTTCGGCAGTCTTATCAGACCATCTGTACTGCCTGAAAAGCCCGAGGCTGCACGAATTTACAGACTTCTTACACGTAAATACAGTGTAGTTGTCACGAATCCTCCATATATGAGCAGCAGCAATATGAACAGCTGTCTGCTCACTTTTATAAAACAAAACTACTTCGACAGCCGCTACGATCTTTTTTCCGCGTTTATCGTCCGCTGCACCGAACTTGCGGAAAAAGACGGCTATCTCGGATTTCTGACGCCATATGTCTGGATGTTTATACACAGCTATGAAAAGATCAGGCATATGCTGTTTGAAAGCAAAAATATCGAATCTCTGGTGCAGTTTGAGTACTCGGCTTTTGACGAAGCGACTGTACCTGTCTGTGCCTTCACCATGCAGAACTGCAAGACCGACGGCTGTGGGATATACTTTCGTCTTACTGACTTCCGCGGCGGTCTGAGGATACAGCGTGAAAAGCTGCTTGAAGCAGTTAACGATTACTCCTGCGGATACGTCTATGAAGCCTGTACGGATAATTTCGGAATGATACCCGACTCTCCGGCTGCTTACTGGCTAAGCAGGAATGTTGCCGAACTTTTTGTAAAGTATCCTCCGCTCGGGAGCATATCAGCTCCGCGAAAGGGCAACTCGACCTCAGATAACGATCGTTTTCTGCGCCTTTGGTATGAAGTTGACAAGCATAAAATGAATATCGGCTGCAACTGCATTGACAGATATCAGACCAGAAAAAAACGCTGGTTCCCTTACAATAAAGGCGGCGGCTATCGGAAATGGTACGGCTTTAATGATTATCTTATCGACTGGTACGACGATGCTGCCGAGATGCGCAGCATACCAACTTCTGTTATCGCAAACTACCAGTACTTTACAAAACCCGGGCTTACATGGTCAACTCTTACGAGCGGAAAATTCAGCATTCGTGCTTTCGGTGAAGGTTATATCTTCGATAACGGCGGCTGCTGCATTTTTGAGCTTGGCAGGAAAAAGAGCTATATTTGTGCACTGCTCAATTCAAAGGTGTTCGCTTACATCTTCGGTCAGCTCAACCCTACTCTTAATTTTCAGTCGGGAGAGGTCGCAAAGTTTCCGTTCATTTACAAATCTTCCGGTCATGTTAACCGCCTTGCTGAGGAATGTATCACGATTTCAAAGGCTGAGTATGACAGCTTTGAGACCAGCCGTGATTTCATTCGCCACCCACTTATTTAGGGCAACACCGCACAAAGACCGCTTAACGACTTTGTACTAAATCTGCTTGCATATTTTCCGTCATCTTGCACATAAATCTCTTGACATACGACAGTATGCCTGCAAGATTTCTATACAATCTGACGAAAAATCTGTCGGCGCATCTTTAGCACAATCTCTGTGCGGTGTTGCCTTAGGTTTTTGCTGCAAATAATTTATTTGCTTTGTGAATGTCAAAAAAGTTCCTTAATCTATAAAATGGATTCCAAAGGGACTGTGTTCCTTTGGCAGAGTCCAGAGGCAGCGTTTTTGGTGGGGTGTGGGGCAAGCTTAACAAGCCCGTCCCCTTTGTCGCTGCGCGACATCTCCCCACACTGTGGGGAGTAACCCCACATATAGCCTCAAAGCGTTTTGCAAGGCGTTCCCTTAAAGATTTTAGTCTGATGACAAGCTGTACGCTCCTTTTATAGGAGCGTCAGCTTATCAATAAACCTATTTTGTTTATGTCGGGGAGGCTGTTCCCTACAAATAAACTTACGTAGAATAGGAAAATTGTAGGGGCGGCGTTCCGCCGCCCGTGTCAGAAAGCACATGAATTATGCCTTTTTTGACAGTCTAACGCTCCTTTTATAGGAGCGTTTCAGCTTGTCAATAAACCCCATTTTTTTAAGGGAACGCCTTCACTTGCAAGGCGTTCCCTCTTAAAAAACAGTCCACTGGACTGTTTTTTAATTCACCCTTTGCGAAGCGCTTTGAGGCTATTTG